>Ga0265319_1000027_pt1 | contig 139786 bp, 127 predicted proteins | sample 4824metaG_FD_192443 | JGI IMG/M metagenome (GOLD analysis project Ga0265319, IMG submission 192443) | Rhizosphere microbial communities from Carex aquatilis grown in University of Washington, Seatle, WA, United States - 4-8-24 metaG | ecosystem: Host-associated > Plants > Roots > Rhizosphere >... | reverse complement strand
TCGCCGGCCACCACAAAATCCGTTTTCTGGCTCACGCTGCCGCTCACTTTGCCGCCGAGCGATTCGATCTTCGCCGCCGCTTCCTCGCGCTTCAGCGTCGGCAGCGTGCCGGTGAGGACAAAGGTTTTCCCGTTGAACGGCCCGGCTTTGGCGCGCGGTTGAAACAGTTCGGAGCGGAAATTCAATCCGGCGGCGCGCAACCGTTCGATGAGTTTTTGATTCCGCGCGTCGCCGTGCCAGTTGACGAGGCTTTGCGCGATGACTTCGCCGATGTCCTCGGCCTCGGCCAGTTGCTCCGCGTTCGCGGCAAAAATGTCGTCGAGCGCCGGGAAATGCCGCGCGAGCGATTTCGCGCCGCCCGCGCCGACGTGCAAAATTCCGAGGCCGAAAATCAACCGCCACAGGTCGCGCGATTTGCTGGCGGCGAGGGCGTCGAGAAAATTTTTCGCGGATTTTTCCGCCATGCGTTCGAGGTTCGCCACGTCTTCCAACTTGAGCGAATACAAATCGGCCACGTCGCGCACGAGATTATTTTTCACGAGTTGCGCCGCGAGAACTTCGCCGCCGCCTTCGATGTCCATCGCGCCGCGCGAGCACCAGTGTTCGATGCGCCCGCGAATCTGCGCGGGGCAATCGGGATTCACGCAGCGCCAGACCGAGCCTTCCTCTTCGTCGCCGCCGATTTCTTTCGCAACCTTTGAGCCGCATTCGGGACAGGTTTTCGGAAAATTAAATTTCTTTTCGCCGCCACCGCGTTTTTTCAGAACGACGTTGACGACGGCGGGGATGACTTCGCCGGCTTTTTCAATCGTCACGGTGTCGCCGAGGCGGATGTCTTTTTCGCGGATGTAATCCTCGTTGTGCAGCGTGGCGCGGCTGATGGTGCTGCCCGCGAGAAAAACGGGTTCGAGTTCGGCCACGGGCGTGAGCGCGCCGGTGCGCCCGACTTGGATCGTGATCGAATTTAATTTTGTCTCGGCCTGCTCCGGCGCGTATTTGTAGGCGATGGCCCAGCGCGGCGCCTTGGCGGTGAACCCGGCGCGTTCGCGTTGCACGAAGGAATTCAGCTTGATGACCGCGCCGTCGGTTTCGTAGGGAAATTTTTTGCGGATCTTGTCCAGCTCGTGGATCGCGGCGACCAATTCTTCCGCCGAATGGCAGTGCCAGATTTTTTCCGGCGTCTTGAAACCGAGTTTTTTCAGCCACGCCAGCAATTCGCTTTGCGACTTTGGGCTTTGAACTTCGGACTTTGGACTCTGCGACTCGGCGATGCCGTAAATCACCACGTCAAGCGGACGAGTGGCGACGATTTTTGGATCGAGTTGCTTGAGTGAACCGGCGGCGGTGTTGCGCGGATTGCCGTAAAGTTCCTCGCCCGCCGACTTGCGCTCGGCGTTCAGTTTTTCAAAACCGGCGACCGGCATGAACACTTCGCCGCGAACTTCAAGCGCCTGCGGTGCGGCCACCTTCAACGGCACGCTGCGGATGGTTTTCAGATTCACGGTGACGTCGTCGCCTTCAGTTCCGTTGCCGCGCGTCGCGCCGGTGACTAGCACGCCGTTTTCGTAGCGCAGGCTGATCGCGACGCCGTCCACTTTCGGCTCGACGATCCAATCCAGTTTTTCGCCGGGCAAAAGTTTTTCCAGACGTTTGACGAAGTCGCGGACTTCTTCCTCGGAGTAAGTGTTGTCGAGGCTCAACATCGGCACGGAATGCCGGACGGATTTGAATGCGCTCAACGGCGCGCCGCCGACGCGCTGGCTCGGCGAATCGGGCGCCGCGAGTTCGGGAAAATCTTTTTCGAGGTCGATCAGTTTGTGATACAGCCGATCGTAATCGGGGTCGGAAATTTTCGGCTTGGCCTCGACGTGATAGGCGTGGTCGTGTCGGCGGATTTCGTCGGCGAGCACGGCGTGACGTTTTTTTGCTTGGTCGCGAGTCATAACGATTCGCTGGCGCCCGCGCGTCACGCGGGTTGTTGTCCCAAAAACCGGCGCAGACGGTTGAGCATGGATTCGGCAAAGCGTTCGTAAGGCGCGAGCGGCCTGCCGAAATTTTTGATCTCGTCAACCGTCGCCAGCGCCATGCAAAAATCCAGATCGTGGAACGCTCGTCCGCGCTTGACGCGGCGCAGCCAGCGGGTCAGGTCGGTGATTTCCTCGATCTCGTCGTCGAGGCCGTGATAAAACGAGACGCCCCAATCGTCGCGGCGCAAAAATCCGTTGGCATCGTTCTTGTCGTCGAACCAATGGTCGCAAAGCAGGATGCAAACCGATTTGTCCGGGCGTCCGCCGAGCCGGTAAAAAACGATGGGCGCATTCGTCTCGGAAAAATGATCGAACGCGATGTCGAGCGCGTCCTCGGCCGGCGGCGTGAACTTGGTCTGGAAACCGAAGCGGAAACCGCCCTGTTCGGCACGCTGTCTTTCGATGCAAAGATTTTCCTCGAAAATCCAGATGAGGTCGGTGGCGAAGCCGTGCTCGGCGAGATTTTTTTTCCAGGCGTCGAGCGCTAGGGTCAGGGTCGGGCGTTGAAACGGCGCGTTCGATTTCATTTAAGGCTTAACTTTGACTTTTCCGAAACCAATCCGCAAATAATTTTACGCCTTGATCGAATTTAATTTGCGGATTGTAGCCGAGCTTCTGTCTGGCCTTGGAAATATTGGCGAAAGTGATGGGAACATCGCCGGGCTGCAACGGCTGGCGGTCAATCACGGCCTTTTTTCCGAGCGCGTCTTCGAGCAGTTCAATCATCCGGCTCAACGAAACAGTCTCCGATTCGCCGAGATTGAAAATCTCGTAGCCGAATTCCTTTTTTGTCGCCGCAATAACTCCGTCAATCGTGTCCGAAACGAAAGTGTAATCGCGCGCGGCAGTGCCATCGCCGAAAACCGGAATCTGTTTTCCGGCGGAAATCAATTTTGCAAATTTGAAAAGCGCGAGGTCGGGTCGCTGGCGCGGGCCATAAACGGTGAAGAAGCGCAGCATCGTCACGTCCATTTTGTAAATGTGATGATAAACGTGGCCAAGCGCTTCGCATGCGAGCTTGCTCGCGGCGTAAGGCGAAATGGCGGAAAAAATCGGGTCGCTCTCGCTGAACGGCACCTTGGAATTCAAGCCGTAAACCGACGACGACGACGCGATGATGATTTTTTTCACGCCGGATTTTCGCGCGGCTTCAAGGACGTTGACCGTGCCTTCGACGTTGACGCGCTGGTAAAGCGCCGGGTCGGCGAGGCTCGGGCGCACACCCGCGCGCGCGGCGAGATGGATGACCTGGTCGAATTTGACGGATGAAAAAATCTCGCCGAGCGCGGCAGAATCGGTGATGTCGCCGTGGATGAATTCAAAGGGCTTGGCGAGCGACTGGATTTCGCGGAGATTGCGCTGCTTAAATTGCGGGTCGTAAAAAGGATTGAGGTCGTCGAACGCCCAGACGCTATGGCCGTCGCGCAGAAGGCGTTCGCAAATGTGCGAGCCGATGAAGCCAGCGCCGCCGGTGACCAAGAAATTCATGCCCGAACGCTAGCAATGAGAAACAGAACTGTCGAGCGCGCAGGATTTTTTTGGAATCGTGGTTGGACTTGGGAGTGATTTGCTTTGATTAAGCGCAAATGAAAGGTTAGGTTTTATCCTGATGGTCTCGCGTTTTTATTATTCCAGCGTATGCCTGTGGATCGTGCTGGTGTTGGCGCGCAGTCTTTCCACGCTGCACGCGACAACATACTTCGTATCAACCAACGGTTCGGATGCCAATCCCGGGACTAACCTCGCCGTCCCGTTTCAAACGATCCAGCATGCGGCCACGAACTTGGTGGCCGGGGACACCTGTTTCATTCGCGCTGGCGTGTATCACGAGACGCTCGCACCGTTGAATTCGGGCACCAGCAATGCCCCGATCACGTTCGCAGCCTATTCAAACGAGGTCGTCACGCTTGACGGAGCGGATGCCGTGACTGACTGGACATTTTTATCGAACAGCATCTATCAAGCATCCGTCAACTGGGACTTGGGGCAAGGTTACAATCAGGTGTTTGTGGACGGCGCGATGATGCATCAGGCGCAGTATCCGGATTACGGAAGCGGTGATGTGTTGCATCCCGCCACTGTTAGCGTAATGGTCAACAGCACGAACACCAGAGTCATTACCAGCGCGGCTTGGAGCGGCAAACCCCTCAACTATTGGGCGGGCGCATGGTTTTTAGGCGGAGTGGGATATGAATGGTCGTGGCAAAGCGCGCGCGTGATCAGTTCTTCGGGCAGCAACATCCTCGTGAATGCCGCGACCGAGACGCCCAACTGGTGGTTCACGGGCAGCGGCAGCGGCTTTCTCTGGGGAAATTTTAATTTGCTGGATGCTGACAATGAATGGCATTTGCAAACCAACTCAACGGGCAACACGCTTTACCTGCGGATTGGCGGTGGGGGCAATCTATCCACGCACACGGTGGAGATGAAACGGCGCAACTGGTGCGTGGATATCAATGGCCGGAATAATATTACTGTAAGCGGCATGAACCTGTGGGCCGGAGCAGTGCGACTTCAGGGCAACGGAAATGTGCTGCAGAACTGTCAGGGACAATTTCTCAGCCATTTCATGATTATCAGCCAGGGCTATCTGGAAGACGGTGGAACCCAACAAGGCGGCGGGGTGGCGATCAATGGCAATAACAACATCGTGTGCGGTTGCACGCTGTTCAACACCGCGGGGACAGGCGTGTACGTGTATGGCGGCGGCAGCAATCTCATCACCCGCAATACCATTTACAACACCGACTACTCGGGTACTTACGCCTGCGCCATCGCTCTCCACGGCAACGGAGATATCGTCACGTTCAACACCGTGCACAGTTCGGGCCGCGACATCCTCCGGCCCGAGGGCACCGGTTCCGACATCCGCTTCAACGATCTTTCCGCCCCGGGACTGTTATGCAAGGATTTAGGCGTCATTTATGTCTGGGGTAACAACGGTCAGGGAACCAGCGGGCTGGATACCCGCATCGCGTATAATTGGATCCATGACGACAACTATCCCATTCCTTCGGCGTTGATTTACCTCGACAACTATGACCGGAATTTTGTGGTGGATCATAACGTTTGCTGGAACAGCGGCGGGGATTCGGGCATCCGGATCAACGGTCCGGCCTATGGACACCTGATCTACAACAACACCCTTTTCAACTGCGCCGACGTGGGTGCCTACACCTACAATTCCTGGTCGAGCAGCAACCCCGACCCGACTTTCTGGACGAGCGACATTTATCAATATTCGGCATCGAACAATCTCTTTCTCGCCACGTCACCGCAGACACAGCTCGTGAACTGGACGAACGAGGATTTCCGCCTGAAGCCCAATGCTTCCGCCATCAACGACGGGCTGATTATTCCAGGTTTTACTGACGGTTACATTGGCAGTGCGCCTGACTTGGGCGCCTATGAATCCGGCAGCTTGGCATGGAATGCCGGTGTGGGATCCAGACCCATACTTGCCATCACCGGCACCGAAAGCGGCGATCTGACGCTGACGGCTTCGCCCGATGCAGCGTATTATCAGCTTTATACAGCCACGAACCTGACATCCCAGTGCCTCTGGCATTCCGTTACCAACTTGCCGGTCACCTTGGGCAATCAATGGTCTATGACGTTGGCCATCACCAATGTTACCAGCTTTTATCGCCTGCAAATTCAGTGATTGGCTAACTAAATCATCATATTCTGCCGGGATGAGTCGGTCGTCGCTCCGCGACTTCACAAACTGTTCAACACATCAATCAACTGCCGCAGCCGTCCGTAATCGCGGCGGTTGAAGTTGAAGGCGATGCGTTTCAGTTCCAGATGCTCGTTGTGTTCCACTTCTTCGGGCGTCGGTTTGATGTTTTGGATTCTTCCATCGATGATGATGTCAGAAAAATCCTTACTCATTGCGGCGATAGCGGATTCGTTCGGCGCATTTTTTAATCGGATGACGAGCAAATCTTTCACGAAGCGCGTCGAATGAAAATTCCGGTAGAAGCGCGCAATGATTATCACCGCTTCATCCGTGCTGTCGGTGATCTGGTAGAGGTTCAAGTCCTCCGGCGAAATCAATTTGTTGCGCAACAGTTCTTCGCGGATGTGGAAGTCCCACGTTCTCCAATATGTGCCGCCGGGTTTGTCCACGAGCACAAGCGGCATGAGCTGGCTTTTGCCGGTCTGCATGAGCGTGATGGCTTCGTAACCCTCGTCGAGCGTGCCGAAGCCGCCGGGAAAAAGCGCGATGGCGTCCGAGTGCCGGATGAAAATCAATTTGCGCGTGAAAAAATATTTGAACGAAATCAATTTTTTGTCCTCGGCGATGACGGGATTGGCGCTTTGTTCCCACGGCAGTCGGATGTTGACGCCGAAACTGTTTTCCGGCCCGGCACCTTCGTGTCCGGCCTGCATGATGCCGCTACCCGCACCAGTGATGACCATGAATCCGGCCTTCACGATCTTGCGCCCGAAATCCACGGCCTGCTGATATTCGATCTTGTCGGGCTGCGTGCGCGCGGAACCGAAGATGGTCACCTTGCGCTTGTCCGCATAAGGCGCGAAAAGCCGGAAGGCGTAGCGCAATTCGCGCAGCGCGGTCTGGATCACGCGCACGTCGCCGGTGTCCTTCACGTCGGTCAGGAGTTTCAGCGCGTTCTCGATGATGTCGGCGACTTCGTTTTCGTTGTGGCCGCCGCCCCGGGATTGGATGAGTTCGCGGATTTGCCCTTTGGTTTTGGGGTCGGGCGACCCTTTCGATTTCACTGCGTTCATTTCTGTTCTTGCGCGATTAAAGTTTTGTGATGATAACAGCGCGCGAACCGATTGCAACAAACGCTTTTGCCCATTGACAATCGTCGCGGGAAAATTATCCTCTGCGTTCGTTTTAATTTATCCGCGAGCACCGCCAGTGCGGTTTTTCTCGCACCAGGAGAGGAAGTGAGTTGCGTTGACAGAAATTAGACTGAAAAAAGGCGAGCCTGTGGACCGTGCGTTGCGGCGACTGAAGAAAAAAGTCGACCGCGAGGGCACGCTCAAAGTCGTGCGCAATCACCGGCATTTCGAAAAGCCGAGTGAGAAACGCCGTCGCAAGGAAAAAGTCGCCCGTTTCTCCGCGATGCTTTCCGCGCGTTACGCGGATCTGTAATTTGTGGGGAGTTAAATCGTGAATCGTTAAATCGTTGCATCGTGGCAATCGTTTAACGATTCTTCTTTTTACGATTCGCGATTTAACGATTTACGCCCAAAAATGTATTCCTTTTCCACCTGCTGGAATTCCCGGCGTCACACGGACGGACGCGCGATGCTGCGCGAAATCCGCGAACTCGGCTTCGGCCACGCCGAGTTGAGCCACGGCATCCGCTTGAGCCTCGTGCCCGGAATCCTCGACGCCGTGGACGCGGGCGAAATAAAAATCTCCAGCCTCCACAATTTTTGTCCGCTGCCCGTTGGCGTCGAAAAAGCCTCGCCGAACATCTACGAATTTTCCGCCGAGCGCGACCGCGACCGCGAACTCGCCGGCAAGCACACGCTCAAGACGATTGAATTCGCCGTGCGCGTCAGAGCGCCGCTCGTCGTGCTTCACCTCGGCGGCATGGACTTGAAGGATTACACCGGCAAGCTCGGCGAGATGCTCGAACACGGCGGGAAAAATTCTCCGAAATATGAAAAGCTTCTTGCCGAAGCCGCCAAAGCGCGGGAAACGAAAAAGGAAAAATTCTTCGCGCGCACGAAAGAGACGCTCCGGCAGATTTTGCCGGCGGCGGAAAAAGCCGGGATCAAACTTGGGATCGAAAACCGCCAGGCGCTGGAAGAATTGCCCGTCGAGAACGACTTCAAGCTTTTCTTCGCCGAATTCGGCAGCCCGAACGTCGTTTATTGGCACGATTGCGGGCACGCGCAAATCAAGGAAAACCTCGGCTTCATCCGCCACGCGGAATTTCTTGGTTCGCTCGCGCCGCGCCTCGCCGGATTTCACGTCCATGACGTGCAATTCCCTGTGCGCGACCACGCCGCGCCCGGTTCCGGCATGATTGATTTCGCCGCGCTCAAGCCGTTCGTGAAACCGGAACACATCAAGGTTTTTGAATTGAGCCCGACGCTGTTTCCCGAAGAAGTCAAACTTGGCATCGCGCATCTCAAAAAAATCTGGGGCGGAGAATGAATTTTTAATTTAGGGTCCGCGCCGAAACGGATGAACGCGTGATCCGGTTTGAAACCAACGCGCAGGAATTTTTTTTAAATCCGTCGAATTCAATGCAGCCGGAAGACTGCGTTGGGCGGTGCGTTGGTGACTTGCACTGTGATCAACGAATTGACGCCGGAAATGGATGTCCAGTTGTGAACTGTCAGATTGGTTGTCATCTGTGCCGCGTAGTTGGCGTTGGTGGGATAAAACAGCACCGGCAGATTGCCGTAAAGGGTGATGCCCGGAGACGGCACGCTGCCGCTGGCCGCTTGCAGCCGGAAAAATATTTGGCCAGGCGGGTTTGTGAATTCCACGCCGATGAGCGGGATTTTATTGCTGACGGTCACCCAATTGCCAGAGGACGAGTTGGTGGACATTTGCAGCGTTTGGTTGGTGCCCGCCGTCGTATAAATGATCACCGGCAGATGGCCGTAGGTGGTGGTGCCAAACGCGGGTGCGCAGGGAAGACCATCGAAAGTCGTGCCCCAGCCCGTGGTTCCCGGAATGTAATAAACCGTCGCATTGGTGTCGCCGGAAAAGGTGTTTGAATCATTATTGGGCGTGGGCGCGTTCCCTTGAAAATAAACCGAACGCAACGCGGGGCATGTGACGAAGGCGCCAGATCCGATGCTTTTGACGCCGTTGCCAACGGTAACTGTGGTCAGACTCGTGCAAAAGGAAAATAGCTGATCACTAATGTTGGTGATGCTGTTTGGAAGAGTGGCAGTGATCAGGCTAGAGCAGTAGTCGAAGACAAAGTTTCCGAGGTGGGTGACGCTGTTGGGGATGGTGATGCTGGTCAGGTTGGTGCAATCTGCGAAGGCATAATCTTCAATGCTGGTGATACTGTCGGGAAGATTGATGCTTGCCAGCCGAACGCAACCATCGAATGCCAATTGTCCAAGGTCGGTGACATTCGTGCCGAGGACGACACTCACCAGGTTGGGGGAATTAAAGAACGAAAACGTGCTGGTGACGTTGTTGGTGATGACGACATTGGTCAGGCCAATGGCGTAGTAGAAAGCAATGCCGATGTTGGTGACGCCGCTGGGAACCGTGTAATTTTTAAGGCCGCCCGGAAATTGGATGAGCGTCGTCTGGCTTGGATCGAACAAGACACCATTGAGACTGCTGTAATCGGGATTGCCGGGCGTCACAGTGATGTTCGTCAGGTTCGCGCAGTAGTCGAACGCTTCCCCCCCGATGTTGGTGACATTGACGGGGATGGTGACGCTGATCAGCCCGCTGATAAAGAACGCCAAATTTTCGATGGTGCGGACGCCGCTGCCGAGGGTGACATTGGTCAGGCTGGTGCAAAACTTGAAGGCAGAATTTCCGATGTTGGTGACGCTGTTGGGAATCACAACCCTGGGCAGATTGGTGCAGCTATTGAACACATTGGCACCAACATCAGTGAGGTTGGTGCCCAGGACGAGATTGGTCAGGCCGCTGCAAGTATAGAATGCATAATCTCCCAGGTTTGTGAGGCTGTTGGGTATCACGACGCTGAGCAGGCTGCTGCAAGACATGAACCCCTGGTAGCCAATACTGACGACGCCGCTGCCGAGGGTGATATGGGACAGGCCAGTGCATGCATAGAACGCCTGTGCACCGAGGTTGGTGACGCTGTTGCCAATGGTGGCATTAGTCAGGCCAGTGCAATTATAAAATGCATCATCTTCGATGCGGGCAACATTGTTCGTAATGATGACATTGTTCAGGTTGGTGCAAATATAGAATGCGTTGGTTGCGATGCTGACGACCGTGTTGGGAACGGTGTAGCTCCCTTTGAGGCCGTCCGCAAATTCAACCAGCATCGTTTGATCATGATTGAACAAGACGCCGTTAAGGCTGCTATAATCAGGATTGCCGGACAGCACGATAATGTTGGTCAGGTTCTGGCAGAGAGTGAACACTCTGTCTCCGATATTGGTGACGCTATTGGGAATGGTGACACTGAGCAGGCTGGGGTGGGCCTCCAAGGCATAGTCTGCGATACTGGTGACTGGATGGCCGTTGGTCGCGCTGGGAATGACCAGATTCGTCGGCGAGCCGGTGTAACCCGTGATGATAATCGCGCCGCTGTTGGTCACGAAGGTCAACTGCGCCTGCAACATGCCGGGCAGCATGAACAGCACCGCACTGAACAGAAAAAAATGAATCAGCTTTCGCCTCATCTTCTTGCTTATAAAGCAATGTCCGGCACGTTGCAACCGGTTTGTGAAAATTCAAATTAAGATGCTGACGAGTTATCTGGTAATTTGCACGTAAATCGTGAATCGTAAATTGTAAATGACGCCCGATTCGCCCAAAGCTGTCGCAAAAAAAATCGTTGCCGAACTGCAGCGGGTGGGCTTTGCTGCGTTTTGGGTCGGCGGTTGCGTGCGCGATTTTTTGCTCGGACGCGAGCCGCAAGATTTTGACATCGCCACAGACGCGAAGCCGGAGCAGGTCGAAAAACTTTTCAAACGCACCATCGCCGTCGGCAGAAAATTCGGCGTGATGGTCGTTGTCGAGGACGGACATCAATTCCAAGTCGCCACCTTTCGTGCCGAAGCGGATTACAAAGACGGTCGCCGTCCGGAAAAAATCGTTTTTGCTAATGCCGAAGCCGACGCGCAGCGCCGCGACTTCACCGTGAACGGACTTTTTTACGATCCGGTTTCAAAAAAAACTCACGACTGGGTCGGCGGCGAAAAGGATTTGCGTGCGAAAATCATCCGGACGATTGGCAAACCTGAAGAACGATTTGCCGAAGACCATTTACGTTTACTGCGAGCCGTCCGTTTTGCCGCGCAACTGGATTTTGAGATCGAATCGAAAACTTTTGAAGCCGTCAAATCGTTCGCGCCGAAAATCGAACTCATCAGCGCCGAACGGATTCGCGACGAGCTTTTGAAATTATTTTCGCCGCCGCACGCTATGCGCGGATTGGTTTTGCTGCGCGACAGCGGATTGCTGGAACACATCCTGCCGGAACTCGCCGCGACAATTTCCTGTGAGCAATCGCCGGATTTTCATCCTGAAGGAACGGTTTTTGAGCACATCAAGTTGATGCTGGAAAAATTGCCGCCGGACGCTCACGAATCTTTGCCGTGGGCGGTTTTGTTTCACGACATCGCGAAACCTGTGACTGCAGAACGCGATTCAAAGACCGGCGCGATTCATTTTTACGGCCACGAGAAAGTCGGCGCGGAGATGGCGGAGAAGATTTTGGAGCGGCTGCGCTTTCCGAAAAAGCAAATCGAGGAAATCGTCGCATGTGTGCGACAGCATATGCAGTTCAAGGACGTGAAGCAGATGCGCAAGGCGACGTTGCGGCGATTGCTTTTGCGCGAAACATTTCCGCTGGAACTGGAATTGCACAAACTGGATTGTCTCGGTTCGCACGGCGATCTGGAGTTTTACAATTTTCTGCTGGAGCAGGCGGAGGAATTGAAAAAGCGGCCGGCGATTCGTCCGCCGCTGCTAACAGGCGAAGATTTGATCGCGCTCGGAATGAAACCCGGCCCGGCGATGGGCGCGTTGATTCACGAAATCCGCGAAAAGCAACTTGCGGATGAATTGAAAACGGCGCGCGCCGCGCGTGCGTGGGCGAAAAAACAAATCGGAAAAATTTAAGGCGCGAAAAGTTTGCAGACGCGTTCAAAAACTGTCGCGGCGGAAATTGCATTGAGACATTCATCCAGTTTTTCGTAAGTGCAATACGATTTGAGGCAGGGAGAGCAGGGGAGTTCGATCCGCAGAACGTTTTCGAGCTGGCCGTAAGGACCTGTGCGTTGCGGCGCGGTCGGGCCGAACAGCGCGACGAGCGGTTTGCCGAGCGCGGCGGCCACATGCATCGGGCCGGTGTCGTTCGTGACCATCAGGTCGCAGAGCCGAACCCACTCGATCATTTCCGGCAGCGAAATCTGTCCGCACAAATCCAGGCAACGCTCCGGCGCGGCGCGCGAAATGATTTCGCCGAGCGGCTCATCCTCGCCGCCGCCGAGAACGACGAAGCGCGCGTCGGGAAATTTTTTTGCGGACAGACGGACGAGTTCGGCAAAATTTTCAACCGGCCAGCGTTTATTCAGCCAGCGCGCTCCGGGCTGGATTGTAATCCATTTTATTCCCTCGGTTTTCCATTTTAATTTTACAGCGGCGCTGATTGCGGGTCGTCCGGGCAGCCATTGAAATTTTTTGTGAACCGGCACGGCGAGTGGCGGCAGCACGGACAAATACCAATCCACGGCGTGCGTGTGAAAAGATTTTCGCGGCACGGCGACATCGTAAAATCCCCGCGAGCCTTCGCGGACTTCGTCGAGGCCGATGAGAAATTTTCCGTCGGCGAGCCAAGCGAACGCGCCGCTGCGCGCGAGGCATTGCAGATCAATCACCCAATCGAATTTTTGTCCGCGCATCCAAAGAATGCTTCGCAGCATTTCCGGCCAGCGAACCGGGGCAGTCCAGCGTTTGCGCTCGAAGCGGACGACGCCGGCCAGATCCGGATCGCCTTCGAGCAGCGGCGCGAGGGCGGAATCAATCCACCAGAAAATTTCCGCGTCGGGCAGATGAAGTTTGAGCAGGCGCAAAACGGGCAACGCCTGGATCACGTCGCCGAGCGAACTGGGTTTGAGGATGAGGATTTTCAAAGCCGGACGCGGCTGAAGCTATCATGGCATCGCTCGCGAGCAAAGAGTCTTTCACGTCGCGATCAATGAAGAACCAATCTGTAAAACCGCGAGGAAAACTTGCCCGCGTTGGGGTCTGAATACTGAACCAGGGCGTTTGAGGTGGACACGCCTGTCTGCCAGATGGTCGTCCAGGATTGCAGGTTGGTCGAGGCTTGAACTTCATACCAATGCGAAGGCGCAACGGGAAATTTTATCAGCAGGGGATCGCCGGGGTTTGATCCCGAACTTAAAGTAAGAGTACCTGGGACAATGAACGTGGCTTCATTTGAAAAACCGCTTTCATTTTCGCTCGCATCGAAAGCCGTTGCGGCGAAATAGTAAGTCACCCCGCAAGTTAAGTTTGAAATCGTTATGACCGATACGTTTCCGATGGTGACCATGCTTGTGTAATCGCCGCTCGTTTTTCCGTAATAAATATTATAGCCGACAACGCTTGGGTCGGAACTTGGATTCCAATGCAAAGAAACATCCGCGGCTGTCGCGGAGCCGAGACAGGCGGACAGTGTCAGCAGAGTGAAAAGCGTCCGAAAATTTGCCCAAAAAGTTTTTAGCGGATTTGGTTGATTTAAAGTCAGGCGCATGACTCCTTCACTGCATGGAAGGTGCCAGCGCGTTACTGTCGGAAGTGCGTGACCCGGCGCGTCACTTAAACGCGATTACGAAAACGGACTTGACGGATTTTTTGGGAAGGATGCGCGACGGACTCATGCGCCGAGCAGCGCCGCAGGTTTCAACAACGCCCATTGCAGGCTCAACTTAAGGGTTGCCGCGCTGAAGTTCTGGAAGTCCACCGGCTTGACGATGTATGTCTCCGCGCCGAGGCGCTTGGCGGCGGTGATGTCGTGGTCTTCTTTCGAAGAAGTCAGTACCACGACCGGGATCGAGCGCGTTCGCGAATCCGCCTTGATTCGCCGGAGCACTTCGAGTCCGCCGATTTTCGGGAGATTCAGGTCGAGCAGGATGACTTGCGGTTGATCGTTGGTGCGGCGATAGGCGAACTCGCCGGTGCAAAAGAGAAAATCCAAGGCCGACGCGCCGTCATGCACCACGAAGATTCGATTGGTGATGTTGGCGTTCTTCAACGCCTCGGTCACGAGCACGGCGTCCTTCTCGTCGTCTTCAACCATCAGGATCTCCGCCAGCTCGTCCGCGTGCAGCGGTTCGGTCGCCGACTTGGAATTGACATCGGAAAACAAGGTCAGAACGGAAATTCCAAGCGCATCCGCGAGTTTTTCGATGCTTTTGAGTGAGACGTTGCGCGAGCCGCGCTCGACATCGGAAATGTAGCTCCGCTGCAAACCCGCGCGCCGGGCGAGTTCGCCTTGTGGAATGTCGAGACGGCTTCTCCAGTTCTTGACCGACATTCCCAAACGTTTTTCTATGGCAATCTTTTCCACAAGCCCGTAGCGATTGTCTGCTTTGGTAGTGCGTCGCATAATAGACTATGCGTGACGCTTTTACAAATATAAAACGCGGTGATGTCCTTGTTTGAAAACGGGATAATGGATTACGGGACAATGTGGCTTGGCGCTATGAGACGATGTGGCTCAAGCCGGATATAAGAGCAAAGCTTGAAAATAAAGATTGCCCTTTTTTATGGCGCTGTTATTTTCCCCAGCCTTTTGCAAACCGCTAAACCGGCGGTTTGGAAAAAGAAAACGGCCTTAAAAATTTCGTGTTCGTGTGAATGCGATGGCCACAACAACACTAAAATTAATCCCGTGTTCCGCGGGATGGTTCGCTCCGGCGAATTTTTAACCAAAGGAAAATTGTGTTAAGTATTGGCGTAAAAGAATTGTTGGAATCAGGCGTCCATTTCGGACACCAGACGAAGCGTTGGAATCCCAAGATGAAGCAGTTCATCTTCGACGCGCGCAACGGCATCCACATCATCAACCTCTCGAAAACCGTCGAGCAGCTCGAAGCCGCCTGCGATTTTCTTTCCACGACAGTTCGCAAAGGCGGAAAAGTCGTTTTCGTCGGCACCAAAAAGCAGGCGCAGCAATGTGTCAAAGACACCGCGAAGGAATGCGGACAATTTTACGTCGTCGAGCGCTGGCTCGGCGGCACGTTGACGAATTACAACACGATCAAGACTTCCATCAAACGGCTCAAGGAAATCGAGAAGATGGATGCCGACGGCTCGCTCGCCAATTACGGCAAGCAGGAACAGGCTGTCATCCGCCGCGAAGCCGCGCGACTGCACAAGTATTTCGACGGCATCCGCGCGATGGACAAGATTCCTGCCGCGATGTTCGTCGTGGACATCAAGCGCGAGCACAACGCCGTGGCCGAGGCGATCAAATTGAAAATTCCCATCGTCGCGCTCGTGGACACGAATTGTGATCCCGATCTCGTGACTTATCCGATTGCGGCCAACGACGACGCCATCCGCTCCGTGCGCATGATCATGGCGACGATCGGCCAGATCATCACGCAGGCGCAGGCGGAATTTGAATCGAAGCGCGCGCGCAAGCCGGATGCACAGGAAGTTGCTCCGGCGGAAAAATTTGAATCTGCGCAGGCGGTTGAAGTTGCCACCGGTGACGATCCTTCAACGCCGGAAAGTTCACCGGCATAAATTTGTTCAACAGGATTTACTTCCGTTGTGACGATTCACGATTCAACGATTTAACTTTTAATTATATGGCTGAAATCACTGCTGCAAGCGTTGGCAAACTTCGCGAGATGACCGGCGCGGGTTTGATGGATTGCAAAAAGGCGCTCGTCGAATCGAAAGGCGACTTGGAAGCCGCCGGAGACATTCTCCGCAAAAAGGGCATCGCATCCGCCGCGAAAAAAGCCGACCGCGCGGCAAACGAAGGCGTCATCGCCCAACACATCGCGCCCGGCGCAAAAGTTGGCGTGCTGGTGGAGATCAATTGCGAGACGGATTTTGTCGCCAAGAACGACAGCTTCCGCGCGTTCTGCGAAGACATCGCCAAAAAACTCGCGGCGAATCCGAAGGCGGATTTGGAAGCCGACCGCGTCGCCGTCGTGGCTAAGATCGGCGAGAACATTTTGATTTCGCGACATCAGCGCATCGAGGTTTCCGGCAACGGACTCGTCGCGGCTTACATCCACACCGGCGCAAAAGTCGGCGTGCTCGTCGAAGTCGGCGCGGGCAAGCCTGAGACGACGACGAAGGAAGAATTCAAGCAACTCGTGCGCGACATCACGTTGCAGATCGCGGCGGGACATCCGCACGCGGTTTCGCGCGAGCAGGTCGCGCCCGAAGTCATCGCAAAGGAACGCGAGATCGCCGCGTCGTCCGACCGGCTCAAGGGCAAGCCGCCGCAGGCGATGGAAAAAATCCTTGCGGGCGTGCTGGACAAATTTTTCCAGACCTACTGCCTCGTGGATCAGGGTTTCGTGAAACGCAATTCCGAAGTCAGCGTGAAGGAACACGTCGCGCAGATCGGCAAGCAGCTTGGCGATGAGATCACCATCCGCCGGTTCGTGCGGTTTCAAGTCGGCGAAAGCGCGTAAAATTCTTCAAACAAAATTGCAAAGGCGTCCAGCGATGGACGCCTTTTTTGCTTTTTGGAATCATCGTAAATTTGTTGAATAAATCTCGAAAGACTGATTTTCTAAACACATGGCAATAGGCAAGCGGCGAAAACTTGAAGCGAAAAATCAAAAACTGATGGTTGTCATTGTTTGCTGCGTTGGCGTTTTTATTTTTCAATTTCTTTCCGGTTGTGCGATTTCAGTTCCCGGTTTCAACCAATGTATATTTTAGCCAGACTTGGGCGCGGCGAACTGAAAAAAGAAATGGGTGACTTTGACGGCGCATTGGCTGATTACAACATGGTGATTAAACTTAAACCTAAAAATGCTCCCGCATACGAAGGTCGCGGTTTTGTGAAACTGGCTCAAGGTGATTTAATTGGAGCGCAAGCCGACTTCAAAAAAGCCATTGAATTAGATTCAACAATACTTGCACCTATTTTAACGAATGGTAATTCGATGAGTACAACAAATTCAAAATAATTTGAAGGTGTTATGGCTTACTAATTTTACTTCGCAGAAGAATTTTCACAGCGTCTTTGATTTGACGATTCGGCGCGCGGCTGTTAAACATTTTGTGATGCTCCGCGCGCTTCAACGTTTATGACCACGGCCAAGAAACCGAAATTCTCCCGCATCCTGCTCAAGTTGAGCGGCGAGTCGCTCGGCGATGCGAACGGCGTCGGCATTTCGCCCGAGGCGGTACAGCACATGGCCGGGCAGATCCGCGAGGTGCGTGAACTCGGCGTGCAGGTGGTCGTGGTCGTCGGCGGCGGGAATATTTTTCGCGGCTTGAGCGGCAGCGAGCGCGGCATTGAGCGCGCGACGGGCGATTACATGGGCATGCTGGCGACGGTCATCAACGCGCTGGCGTTGCAGGACGCGCTGGAAAAACTCGGCTCGCCCACGCGCGTGCAGAGCGCCATCGTGATGTCGCAGATCGCCGAGCCGTTCATCCGGCGGCGCGCGGTGCGGCACTTAGAAAAAGGCCGCGTCGTTATTTTCGGTGGTGGCACGGGCAATCCATATTTTTCCACGGACACGGCGGCGGCGTTGCGCGCGAATGAGATCGGCGCGGAAGTGATTTTGAAGGCGACGAAGGTGGACGGCATTTACGACAGCGACCCGAAGAAAAATCCGAAGGCGAAACGGTTTGAAAAAATTTCCTATTTCGCAGCCTTGCAGAAACAACTTAAGGTGATGGATTCGACGGCGTTCTCGCTGTGCATGGACAACAAAATGCCGATCATCGTTTTTGATTTCTCCAAGGAACACAATCTCAAGCGCGTCGTCCTGGGCGAAAAAGTTGGAACGCTCGTGACAGATTGAAGCAAAATCTTGACGCCGAAAAATTCGGCTTGTAGATTCCACGTCCCTTTGCGTTCCAGAGTAGCTCAATGGTAGAGCACGCGGCTGTTAACCGTGTGGTTGTAGGTTCGAGTCCTACCTCTGGAGCCAGTTCGAATGCTTGCCTAATTTTCTGAAGTCGGCCGGTTCCCCGTTGATGTTATCTGTGGCTTTGGGTCGGGGACATTTTGTCACCGGAACCGTCGTGCTCAACCACGGTCGTCTGTCGGGCGTTGAACGCCGCGTCGTTGTTTCGAACCGCCTGCAGGTCGGGCGTGATATTCTGCAGAAGGGTTCTGCTGGCAACCACGGCTTCGCCGGTGGCCGGATTGGATGAAAATCCCGCTGGAACTGAAACGCTGACGGGCGAGCCGTTGCCGGGCGGATTGTAGGCTACCGACACCGTCCCTCTCAAACAAACCACGGTTCCATCCGCCCCAATGGAATATTCGGTGCCGACGATTTTGGCCATTCCACTTGGCCACCCGACTTCAAACTCGGAAGGGCGGATCAGCTTATGCTGGGAGCCGATGATGGCACCGGACAGCAAACTCAATCTGGTCATGGTGACGCCCAATTCGCCGGCGGGCATTTTATCCAAGCGATCGAGCCGCAAAACCGAGTTGGGCATCAGTCGCAAAGCGGTCCGGCTGTCCGGCAGGAACAGATCCAAGGTCGTGTCCGGAGCGGTCTTGATGGTCTCACCTGCCGCCAAGGTGGTGTTCTCCGTGAGCGACTGCCATTTTCCATCAATGGAACAGGTGGCGGAGCCATGGATGTCGCGAACGAATGCCTGGGCCGGTTGAAATTGCGCGCCGACAGGTAGAACCGACACAGCGAAAAGCGAGGCTATCCACGCAAGAAAAACCATCGCAGAATTTCGGACAAGTTTCATGCAGTTCCCATTCTGATTTGTCGATCTTGTTTGATGACTGAGGGCGCATGAATGGCACTTCTCTTTAAACCCAAGACCGATTCATCTCTGACTTGTCCCGATTCTATCCGATGTTGTGGGACAAAAAAGTTACAGTTGTAAAAACTTGTTAACAGCCAATTCACAAAAATCTATCAGGCAGTAAGTTTTTTCCGGAGCCGAGCACGGCGGAATGAGACGGCTTGAATTTTCTTTCCCGCCGCCGTCCGGTTTGTTAGAACAAACCAGTGCGAAAAATCCTTTGGACAGTTTTCGGTCTCTGGCTTTGCGGAATGCTAATCTCCGCCCGTGCCGACACTTATTCGATGGCGGACGGAACGTCATTGACCGGCGACATTGTTTCATTCGACGACGTCGGCGTCAAATTCCGGATGGCGGACGACAGTTACTCCGACCGTGTGCCATGGACAAAATTTTCGCAAGATGGGCTGAAGCAACTGTCCGAAAATCCGAAAATCAAACCGCTCGTCGAGCCTTTCATTGAAATCCCGCAGTCGGAACGCCCGCCGAAACCGGAAATACAAGTTCAGGACGTGACACGGCTAGAGGTGCCCCCGCCGCAATCCTTGTTCGGTGCGTTGTTTTCATCGTCGGTTGGAATTTTCGTTCTGTTGCTGGTTTATGCCGCGAACCTCTACGCTGCCTTTGAGATTGCGGTCGTCCGTTCGCGGCCGATTCCTCTGGTGATGGGCGCGTCGGCGGTGCTGCCGATTTTTGGGCCGGTCATTTTTCTTTCACTGCCGATGCCGGTTACTGCCGCCCCAGCGGAAGCCTCAACGGAGGCGCAAGCCGATCCGCAGACTTACGCCATGCCGGGCGCGCCGAAGGACGACATAAAAATTGTCGCGGGTTCGTGGCAGGCACAATCCCCGCCCACCGCTGAAAAACCCGATCCGCAGATTTTTCAGCGCGGAGAATTCATGTTCAACCGCCGTTTCTTCGAGACGAAATTTCCCGCTTTCTTCACCCGTGTGCATGGCGGTCATGACCGGCAGATGACGTTGATCGTGAAAATTTCAGGCGGGCAACTGGTCGTCGAGCGCATTGCGCGCATAGCCAACAACGAAATCTATTTTGAAGTCGTGCAGGGCGGGGAGCATCAGGAAATCATGGTGCCGTTCGGGGACATTCACGAGATTCAACTTCAACCGAAGGACACATGAAATACCGCACCATACTCATGTTCGGCGCGCCCGGTTCCGGCAAGGGCACGCACGGAAAAATACTCGGCTCGATACCGGGCTTTGTCCATTGCAGTTGCGGCGAAGTCTTCCGTAGCTTGAGTCCCGAAACGCCGCTCGGGAAAATTTTTCTCGAACATTCCAGCACCGGCGGACTCGTGCCCGACGAGCCGACCATCGAGCTTTGGAAAAATTACACGCACGGCCTCGCCGCCGCCGGACGACTCGACCACAAGCGCAACACGCTTGTCCTCGACGGCATCCCGCGCAACGTTCATCAGGCGCAGATGCTGGACAAATTTCTCAACGTCGTCGCCGTGTTTTACATGTGCAGCGCGAATTTTGAGAACCTCGTCAAGCGGCTGCAACGCCGCGCGCTCAAGGACAACCGCCTCGATGACGCGAACATGGACGTCATCCGTGCGCGCCTGAAAACCTACGAGGCCGAGACCAAGCCCGTGCTGAATTTTTACGGAAAAAAGCTCGTCCACCAGATCAACACCGACGGCACGCCGCCACAGACGTTCCTCAAAGTTCTGCGCCAGATCGTCAAGCTAAAATGATTTTGTAGGAGCCGAGGTGACGAGGCTCATTTCAAAATTCGTGGCAGCGGATGCGAATCCGTCCTATCATCCGGGAAATGAGCCCGATGACTTCGGCTGCTACGATGAAAGAGTTGAAAATCATTTTCATGGGCACGGCGGAACTGTCCTGCGCCAGCCTCGAAAAACTGGCGGAGAAATTTTCCGTCGCCGCCGTCGTCACGCAACCGGACAAACCCAAAGGCCGCGAACTCAAGCCGCAATCGTCGCCGGTAAAAACTCTGGCGGAAAAATTAAAGCTGCCGGTTTTACAACCCGCGCGCGCGCGCGACGAAAAATTCATTTCCGAATTGCGCGAATTGAAACCGGATTTGATCGTTGTCGTCGCCTATGGACAGATTTTGCCGCAGAGCATTTTAGATTTGCCGAAGTTTGGCTGCATGAACGTCCACACATCGCTGCTGCCGAAATTTCGCGGCGCATCGCCAATCCAATCCGCAATCCTCAACGGCGAAACGGAAACCGGCGTGACGATCATGAAAATGGACGCGGGCTTGGACACCGGCGAAATTATTTCACAGGCGCGCACGCCGATTTTGCCAGAGGACAATTCGCAAACTCTGCATGACCGGCTCGCGCAACTCGGCGCGGAATTATTGGTTGAAACGATTCCAGATTACCTCGCCGGAAAAATTTCGCCAAAACCGCAGCCAACCGAAGGAGTGAGTTACGCGGCCAAGATAAAAAGAGAAGACGGAAAAATTGACTGGAACGAACCGGCGGAAAAGATTTTGAACCGGCTGCGCGCGTTCACACCGTGGCCGGGCGCGTTCGCGTTTTTGCCGGAGTCGGTCGGGCGAGCGTCCTCGCGAGCCGAAGATAAAATTTCAGAACGGCTCGCCGGGAGTCTCGCCCCACCGAAAGCGCAACTGCTGAAAATCTGGAAAGCTGAAGTTGTGGAACGCTCCGGCGCGGCAGGAGAAATTTTGCAGGCGGACAAAAATGGAATTGTTATCGCTTGCGGACAGAACGCGCTGCGGATTCTGGAATTGCAGCGCGAAGGCGGTCGGCGGATGAATGCGGCGGAATTTCTTGCCGGACACCCGTTAAAAATTGGCGAGAGGTTTGAGTGAGAACGAAGAATTAAATTCGCTATCATTCGCGATTGACTTAAAGGATACCCAGTCTCAAATTCAAATTGGCATGGCTATTTCAATTCCATCTGATGTAAAACGATTTAGAGCATCAATTGTTTCACTTTTTTTCCTTTGTGTTATTGCATCTGTCATCGGAGTGGCTTTGGGCTTTTGTTTGATATTGATTCATGATGGACATGTTAATTTGTATAAATTTTGGCGAACAACATATACGATATTGCCGCATTTTCTTATTTGTTATTTCGTTGGAACATTATTGTTATTTCTTTTAATTCTTCCTGTTGGATTTTCATCAGATGGAATTTACGCTCATTCATTTTGGGGATTACGCCGTTTTATTCGATGGCAAGACATTGTGAAAATTAGAAAGTTTAGACTTTTTAATTTGCGCTGGCTTCGGATTTATTCTGGCACAGATGGAAAAGTCACTTGGCTTCCATTGTTTCTATCTTCTCCAATTAAATTCGGAGACGAAATTCGGAAATTTGCGCCATCCAACAGTCCTCTTTTGAATCATCTAAATTGATGAGCAACAAATTTCGATTGGGCGTTCTCGGCTCCGGCAAAGGTTCGAACTTTGTCGCGATTGCCGACGCCGTTGCCGCAGGAAAAATTCCGGCGGAAGTTGCCGTCGTCTTGAGCGATGTCGAAGGTGCGGGAATTTTGTCACACGCGCTCGAACGGAAAATTCCGGCGCGATTCGTTCCGCCGGGAAAATTCCGCACGAAGTTGGACGAAGAGGCGGAACGCGAGTTCGTAAAAATTTTGCACGAGGCAAAAGTGGATTTGATCGTGCTCGCGGGTTTCATGCGCGTGTTGAAGGGCGATTTTCTGCGCGCGTTCGAGGGGCGTATCGTGAACATCCATCCGTCGCTGCTGCCGTCGTTTCCCGGACTCGAAGCATGGAAGCAGGCGCTGGATCACGGCGTGAAGGTGACGGGCTGCACGGTGCATTTTGTGGACGCGGGCGTGGACGCGGGGCCGATCATCGCGCAGCAAACGGTTCCCGTTTTGGAAAATGACACGGCGGAGAGTTTGCATTCGCGCATCCACGCGGCGGAGCATGATCTTTATCCGAAATGCGTCGCGGCGATGGCGCGCGGGGAGATTTCGGTTGCCGGCAGAAAAGTGATTTGGCGCAAGCCATGAAAACGAAAAAGAAGAAAGTGGCGTTTCCGCGCCGGAGTTGGCAGATTAACCCGGTCACACGCGTGAAGGATTCGAAGAAAAAGTATTTGCGCCCGCGCGTGAAACAGAATTTGCAGAAGCACGATGAGTAAGAAATTAAAATTTGGTTTGCCGAAGGGCAGTTTGCAGGACGCCACCATCGAAAAGATGGCCAAGGCGGGATTTAACATTTCCATCAGCAGCCGCTCCTACATTCCGACCGTGGACGACGACGAGATGGAGATCCGGCTCATCCGCGCGCAGGAAATCAGCCGCTACGTCGAGCACGGTTATCTCGATTGCGGCATCACGGGACACGACTGGATTGTCGAAAACGGCTCGAAGGTCCACGAGGTCGGCGAATTTCTTTTCAGCAAGGCGACGCGCCGGCCCGCGCGCTGGGTCTTGTGTGTGCCGGAAAATTCAAAAATCAAATCGGTGAAGGATTTGAAGGGCAAAAGGATTGCGACTGAAGTTGTCAATCTGACCAAAAAGTATTTGAAGAAAAACGGCGTGAAAGCCGAGGTGGAATTTTCGTGGGGCGCGACGGAAGTCAAGGCGCACGAGTTGGTGGACGCGATTGTCGAAGTCACGGAGACCGGCTCGTCGCTGCGCGCGAACAAGCTGCGCATCGTGGACACGCTTTTGATTTCGACGCCGCGTTTGATCGCGAATCTCACCGCCTGGAAAAATCCGTGGAAACGAAAAAAAATCGAAACGCTCGCGTTGTTACTCAAAGGTGCGCTCGACGCCGAGGCAAAAGTCGGTTTGAAAATGAACATCGCGGAGAAAAATCTAGCGCGATTGCTGAAGGAATTGCCGGCGCTGCGCAACCCGACGATTTCCAGTTTGAGTCTGAAAGGCTGGGTCGCCGTGGAGACGATCATTGACGAGCACATCGTCCGCGAATTGATTCCGCAACTGAAGGCCGCGGGCGCGGAAGGAATCATTGAATATCCTTTGAACAAAGTAGTATATTGAAAGAAATCGAAACCTATGGGTTCACTAAAAAAACGCCGCAAGGCAAAGATCAACAAACATAAACGGCGCAAGAAGCTGCGCTTGAATCGTCACAAGAAACGCACTTGGCAGAAGTAGTCTGCGCGGTTCATTCATCGTTCGCGACGGTTGCTTTGCGCAGCCGCCGCGAACGCCCTTTTTGCCGGTGGAAATTTTTTGCGATGGAACATCGTTTTGAAAAGCACTATACGCGCGAGGAAGCGAGCGCGTTGTTGCCGCAAATCCGCAAGTGGCTGGAGCAGCTCAACCGGCAGCGCGAGGATTTGCAGCGATACGAGAAACGTTTGAGCGGGCTTGCGGCGGACGGGCAGGATATCGGCGGCGAGACGGTGAACGAATGGATTCGCGCGCTTGCATCCACGCAGGAAATCCTCGCCGAGTTCCAGCGACGCCAGATTTTCATCAAGGATCTGTCGCGCGGGCTGATTGATTTTCCGGCCATCATCGGTGGCAAGGAAGTTTTTCTCTGCTGGGAATCGGACGAGGACGACGTGGAATTCTGGCACGACCTCGAAACCGGTTTCGGCGGGCGTGAGCGGCTGTAAAATCAATTCACCTTTTGCACACGCCCCGTGTGCTGCGGGTTCGCGTGGAACATCGGCCACGAACTTTTCGCAAGCGGCGGCATCGGATTTGTAAAAGTGACAGCGCAAAGCTTGTTGCCGCTGACGACATAAATTGTTCCGTCACGACCGATGGTCGGCGAAGCCCAGATTCGTGAATCCTCAGAAACGCCCCATTGGATAGCACCGTTGGTTTGCATCGCAAAAAAATCTCGCCACGGCGAAGAACAATACACGGTCCGGTTTGCGGCGACAGCGGGCGAAGCGTCATTCAAATCAGCTCCGCCCCATTCCCAGATTTTTTTCCCATCTTCATTCACGCCAGTGTTGAATTGTCTGGCACCCAGATAAATCATGCCCTGTCCATCAAGCACTGGCGAAGATTCGGTCGGACTGCCGGTGTGCAAACGCCACCTCTCGCTTCCATCGGGGTTCAACGCGTAAAGATTCCCGTCCGTCGAAGTGAAATAAATCGTGCCGTCGGAATTGATGGCGGGCGACGAGATGATCTGGCCCTGTGTCGGAAACTTCCAGCGGACTTTTCCGTCGGGATTGAGCGCGTAAAAGTTTTTGTCGTGCGAGCCGAAATAAACCGTCCCGTCGGTGCCGATTGCGGGAGATGAAACGACGATTCCGCCGGTGGCGAATTCCCATTTCTTCGACCCGTCGGGATTGAGCGCGTAAAAATTTGCGTCCCACGAACCGAAATAGATCGTCCCATCCGTCGCGATCGCGGGTGAAGAATCAATCCACGCGCCGGTCGGGAAAGTCCATTTGAGTTTGCCTTGCTGGGTGACGGCGTAAAATTTCCTGTCGCGCGAACCGAAATAAATCGTTCCATCGTCGCCGACGGCTGGAGAGGATTTGATTTCCAGCGGCGTCTTGAAAGTCCATTTGATTTCGCCTTGTGGGGTGAGAGCCATGAGTTTGCCGTCGAACGTCGCCTGATAAACCGTTCCGTCCGGCGCGAGTGCGGGGGACGAATCACATTCGTAATTCGCCAGCCGCAGCGCCCACAGATTTGTTCCCGCGGGTTGGGCGCGGCAAAATATATGCACGGACAAACAAAACAGACAGGTGAGAATTTTTGCCAATCGGCTCATTCGCACCAGTAAATCTCCAAAACAGTCTGACGGCAATTTCAAATCACGCGCAAACTTGCAACTTTCGCATTCGCGGACTACCTTGCGCGTCCTTATGGAAAAAGTTGCCATCATTGGTTCGGGCTGCGCGGGCTGGACGGCGGCGCTTTATACCGCGCGCGCCAATCTCGCCCCTCTCGTGTTCACCGGCAGGCAGCCCGGCGGTTTGCTCACCACGACGAGCATCGTGGAAAATTTCCCCGGCTTTCCCGAAGGCGTGGACGGCTACGAACTGATGACGCGGATGCAGAAACAGGCCGAACGCTTCGGCGCGAAGGCAAGTTTTGGGACGGTCGAGAAGGTGGATTTCTCCAAACGTCCTTTCGCGCTCACGGTTGATGGCGAAAAAATCGAGTCGGAAACCGTCATCATCGCCACCGGCGCGAGCCACAAGCATCTCGGTGTTCCCGGCGAGGATTTGCTGGAAACCAAAGGCGTGACGTATTGCGCGACGTGCGACGGCGCGCTGCCGGTTTTTCGCAATCAACCGCTCGTCGTGGTCGGCGGCGGCGATTCCGCCTGCGAGGAGGCGCTTTACCTGACCCGCTTCGGATCGGAAATTTTTTTGGTTCATCGCCGCGACAAGTTGCGCGCGTCAAAAATCATGGCCGCGCGCGTTCACGCGCACAAGACCATCAAGCCGGTCTGGAATTCCGCCGTGACGGAAATCCTCGACGCGAAGCAGGACAAAGTGACCGCCGTGAAATTGAAAAATCTCAAGACCGGCGCGGAATCCGTTTTGGATTGCGCGGGCGTCTTCATCGCCATCGGCCACGGGCCGAACACGGAAATCTTCAAAAGCCAGATCGAAACCGACGCGCACGGCTTCATCATTCCCAAAAAGGGCGGCACGATGACGAATGTCCCAGGAGTTTTTGTGGCGGGCGACTGTGCCGACCATGTTTATCGTCAGGCCGTGACGGCGGCGGGAATGGGTTGCGCGGCGGCGATTGACGCCGAAAGATTTCTGGCGGCGGAGAACCAGTAAGCCGTCTTCATCTGCGACATCATCTTTTCTTGGACACTCTCAAGCTCGAATTGAAGACGTGTGGGTCGGAGACGGATTGATACCAAAGGTTTCTTTAGCCGGTTTCCCTGCTGTAGAGTCAAATTGGTGCTGTGAAATAATCCATTAGCATTCATTAAATAATGGTTTATAGTGTGAAACTGAAGCTCTCAATGTTGTGAAGTGTCGTATAATGTTTTTGTTGTTGGGGTTGTTCGGCGTGGCGGCAGTGCCATCGTCGTTTGCAGACCTTTTGAACGTAAGTCTCGACTTTCCAAAAATCAGTTTCGTCAGTCAGGATTCATCCGCGCTCAATTACAGCGCCTCCGGCCAGCTTTTTTCCGTCAACGCCACACCGGCGACCGTGTTGTTCAACAGCGGAGAACTGCCGCGCGTCATCACCGGCACGAAAAACTTCCAGATTCAAATCCTCGTGGACAACACCGGCGCTCTGATCGGCGGCACGGGCGGTGATGACTTCAGCTTGTCGGGGACGGTGACGGAGGGCGCAAACACATATTCCGGTCTCCTGTTGACGGGCGGTGTGACTGGATTCGGTTTTCTCGATGGCGGAGCGAGCGACCTGTATGATTTCCGTTTTTCGCCGACGGCAGGCGCACTCATCAGTCTGTTCACCGGCGACATCAGCGTTCAACTTGTGAGCGAGACCTCCACGTTCGACGGCGACTTCACGACCGATTTCAACGGCACCGCCAAGGGTACCGCTGGTTCGGAAAGCATCCCCGACAAGACGAACACCCTTATCTTGTCCGCTATCGCCTGCTTCGGCCTCGTTGTCTTCGCGCGTGGAACCAGAACGCCCGCCCGGATTCTTCAAGTCGTGCGGCGCAATCGGTAAAATTTCGTTTCTCCAGCGAACAATCCGCGGTCACCACCGCCGTCTTCAAGCAGAGCATCCGGCGTATGCCTCAAGAATGCGGTCTATTTCCTTGTTGACCGTTTCGTCCACGCGCTTGCGCCTTTCATCGGCGTCAAACCACGCCGCCGTGCGCCGGATGCCCTCGCGAAAGGGAATCGTTGCTTGAAAGCCCGGCACGAATGTCTTGATCTTGCTGTTGTCGAAGACGGCGCTGCAACTTTTGTCGCCCAGTAAAGTGCCGGTGAATTGCGGGGCCGCGCGCGCGATGAAATCCGACGGGATGTGGACGATGTCCGGCTTCACATCCAGCGCTCCGGCGATGGTTTGATAAATCTGGTTCCACGTCAGCACTTCGTCCGAGGTGATATGAAATGCGTGGCCGATAGCTTTGGCATTTCCGAGCAATCCCGTAAATCCCCGTCCGAAATCCTCGGCGTGTGTCATGACCCACAAGGAAGAGCCGTCGCCGTGGACGATGATGGGTTTGCCTTTCTTCAACCGGTCGGCGAGCGTGTAACAGCCGAAGCCGCCGATGGCGACCGGAAAATAGCGGTCGTAAGTGAATGAAGGCCGCACGATCGTGATTGGGAAATGTTCCTCGTGATAAGCGCGCACCAAACGTTCTTCGCAGGCGATTTTGTTGCGCGAGTAATCCCAGAACGGATTGAGCAGCGGTGTTGATTCCGTTGTCAGATAATGTTCCGGCGGCTTTTGATAAACGGAGGCGGAGCTGATGAAGATGTATTGTCCGGTCCGGCCTTTGAACAGCGCGAGGTCGCGCTCGATGTGTTCCGGCGTGAAGGCGATCCAGTCCACGACCGCGTCAAATTTCAGATTTCCCAACGCCGCCCCGACTTCGTCCGCGTTGTTGATGTCGGCGGTCAGGCTGCGGCTGCCCGGCGGATTTTCCTGCTGCAAGCCGCGGTTGAGCAGATACAGTTCGAATCCTTTCGCCAGCACCTGGCGGCTGACGGTCGTGCTGATTTTGCCGGTGCCGCCGATGAAAAGTATTTTCATTGTTTCCCGGCCGCTTTTTTGATCACGGCCATCTTCTGGCGGAAAATCTGTTCGCGGATTTGCCCGTTGGAATGGTCGCCGCCGAAGGGGATTTCGCAGACGAACTGCGAACAATCCGCCGTCACCACCGCCATGTTGGGTGCGAAGCCGCCTTCCTCCGGGCCGCCGAAGCCCACCTTCACCGACGCCGGCACTTTATCGAGTTCGCTCTCGTGGCGGACGAACACCAGCACGAGGCTGTCGTTGAAGACGTCGTAAAAATGAGCCAGTCCACTTTCGCTGCCTCGTTCCATCGGGTTGGCGGGTTTGTTGAAGAAAGAATCCCACTCCAGAATGAACCCGATCAACTTCTTTTCGGCCTTCGCCTTTTTCTTGGCCGCTTCAAGATTGTCCAGCGAGAACGCCATGTTACGGGTCAAATAAACCGGCCTGTTCTCCCGCGCAAAGGCAAGTCCCACCTCGAACGGATCGTAATGGTATTTTTCCTTGATGTCGTTCGGCAGGTTGCTGAAAGGGACCGTCACGCCCTTGAGCGAATCGCCCGAGCCGACGACGAAAAAAAGTCCGTTGTGCTTCAAGGCCACGTCCCGCACGTCCGTATACGTGTGTCCGTCGAGGGTCGTGATGTCTTCCGCAGTGGAAAGGCTGGCGGCGCAGCAGACGACCGCGAGACTCAAAAGATGTTTCATCTTCATATCTGTTCCTGTGGACTTGGTTTTGTGAAAGTGCGCCAGCTTTAATTTAAGGAAACATCTTGTCCAGAAAAAATCTGCGGTGGAAAATCGGTGAAGCGCGGGGCAGGGAACGCCACCGGCTGAAAATATAACGCCTCTGCCGGTCCGTTTGCCCCCGACTGCCACCTTCCATGACCCATCTTCCGATTGATTTCGCCCGTCTGCTGATTCATTTGGTCAATCTGCCGATTCGTTTGACGTGTTTGCCGGAGCATTTGGCGTCGCTGCCGGAGTATTTGTCCTGTCTTCCGATTTATTTGGCGTCGCTGAAAGTTCCTATTTTCAATAGATTTTATCGTTTTTGAACATTTCTCGGATTTTTTCAGCACTTTTTTTCATTTTTTTTGAAAGATTCACGTTTTCGGGACGTATTAGTTTATAGAGGGCGTGAAAGCTTTTGAAATAAACCATGAACACAAAACAATTCAACAAACTGAACATGTATCAGGCCGTCGAGGGGATTTGCGACGCCAGCCCGACTGTCTGGCAGCCGCTTCAAGCGTTTGCCGACGCCTACACCGACCTCAAAACCCGCGTCACCAACATCCAGACGTTTGCCCAAAGCCAGTCGCAGGACACCAGCGGAGTGGCGCAGGACAAACAGGTCGCGCGACAGGCCATGTGCGCCGCCGCGTTGTCCATCTCCGGCGCCATTCACGCCTACGCCGTCAAGGTTAAGAACCACACACTCGCCGCGACCGTGGATTTTTCCATGAGCGAACTCATGGGCGGGCGCGACGTGCAATCCCGCGACTACTGCCAGAGCATCTCCACCACCGCGAACGCGAACCTTGCGGGCCTCGCCACCTACGGGGTGACCGCCGCCAAGGTGGCCGCACTGAACAACGCCATCATCGCCTTCAATCTGCTCATCAGCAAACCACGCGACACCCGCGCACAGGGCAAAACCATCACCGTCAATCTTCAGGCCGAATTTGCCGCCGCCGACGGTGACCTCGTGCTGATGGACGACCTGATCAGCCAGTTGGGAAATGCGCAATTCGGGAGCAATTACACCAACGCGCGCATCATCGTGGACGCCGCCGCCAGCCACGCCAGCCCGACTCCGCCGCCTGCTGCGCAATCACCGCCGAAGTCTTGAGAAACGGATTTTGCCGCCTCTGTACATACGACGGAGAGGACATCGTTATGATGAGGCGTGGCGGCAAGCGTGTCGGATGATGCGCCTCGTCAACCTTGGAACGCCCGGGCGACGGTGTGAATGCCCTCATCGCCCAAAATCAAACCGTAGGAGAAGACATCAGGAGTCTCTGACTGGAAACCCTCCTTTTGTTTGGCACCAAACTCCAATGACAGCGCAAAAAACGGTTTGCGTTTGACAATTCTGTTCCTGAATTCTTCATTGACGCTGGCGTGCGCGCGGTTAACATTTTCGCGTAGTTTGAAACAATTTTATTTCATCGAATAAGGATAAAAAATTATGCCAGTCAAAGTCGCAATCAACGGATTCGGTCGCATCGGTCGCCTCGTGTTTCGCGCCATCGCGGAGCAGGGGCTTATCGGCAAGGACGTGGAAGTGGTCGCAGTCGGCGACATCGTGCCCGCCGACAATCTCGCCTACCTGCTCAAATACGATTCCATTCAGGGTCGTTTTCACGGCACGGTCGGTTCCAAGAAATCCGCCGCCGACAAGACCGAGGACGACGTGCTGGTCGTCAACGGCAAAGAAATCCACGTCGTCAGCGCGAAGACGCCGGCGGAATTGCCGTGGAAAAAATTCGGCGTGGACGTCGTCATCGAGTCGACCGGGCTTTTCACCGACGCGGCGAAGGACAATCCCAAGTCGAGTTACGGCCACATCACTGCAGGCGCGAAGAAAGTCATCATCTCCGCTCCGGCGAAAAACGAAGATATCACCGTCGTCATCGGCGTGAACCACGAAAAATATGACGCGGCGAAGCATCATGTCATTTCCAACGCGAGCTGCACGACGAACTGCCTCGCGCCGGTCGTGCATGTTTTGCTCAAGGAAGGTTTTGGCATCGAGGAAGGTTTGATGACGACGATCCACAGCTACACCGCCACGCAAAAAACCGTGGACGGCCCGAGCAAAAAGGATTGGAAGGGCGGACGCAGCGCGGCCATCAACATCATTCCCTCGACGACCGGCGCGGCGAAAGCCGTCGCGCTCGTTTGTCCCGAAGTGAAGGGCAAGTTGACCGGCATGGCGTTCCGCGTGCCGACGCCGACGGTGTCCGCGGTTGACCTGACCGTGAAAACGGTGAAGGAAACGAGTTACGCGGAAATTTCCGCCGCGATGAAGAAGGCGAGCGAGACCTATCTCAAAGGCATCCTCGGCTGGACGGATGACGAAGTGGTGAGCAGCGATTTCATCCATTGCCAGTTGTCGTCCATCTTCGACGCCGGTTCGGGCATCGAATTGAACAAGAAATTTTTCAAGCTCGTGAGCTGGTATGACAACGAGTGGGGTTACAGTTGCCGTGTCGGCGAGTTGCTGAAATACATCATCGGCAAAGGGCTGTAAGCGAAATCAAAATTCAAAACGGCGGACTGGAAACAGTTCGCCGTTTTTGTTTTTGGTAATAAATTTATTTTTCAGACGGCCAATACATATTTTGCGAGCGGACTGATGCGAGCGAGAGTTTCGGGACGCATACGAGCAGGCAGGTTTACCGATGATTGAGCCTCACGCCTGATATATGCACCTTGTAGTGAGCGGCGAGGCTTATCAGACGTATTCGCTGTGTGTCCGTGCCACACAGAACCGTTGTAGACGATGACCGAACCCGCTGCGCCGCACACCAACACTTGCGATTCGTAATCTGACGTGGGATCTTTCATGACATCGCTTGGAATGGCCAGCGACTTATGCGAACCCGGCACGAAACGCGTAGCCCCATTATCTTTTCTAAAGTCGTCTACCATTAGGATGAAACCAACCATCGGCCACCCATCTGCATCGGACTTAAAGTCCACATGAAGGGGCTGTGCTTGGGTATGTGGCCGCACACTTCTCGCCAGCAGTGAACTGAGCTTGAAAGATCGGCCGATGACGCGATGGCAGGCCTCGAGGATGGGGCGGTAGATATACAACGGGTCGAATTCTGCGCCGCGATTTACGAAGTCGTGGACTCGCGTGGTGGTGCTGCCGATGTTTAGGTCAACCGCAGACGCGCCAGCCACAGCTAATTCATAAGCGTCGGCAAGTTGCGCCAATCGCTTGGTTGCCACAGGTCCCGGAATAACGGCGAAACCCAAATCAAGCAATTCCCGTGCGGCACTTGCCGGTAGTTCGCAGCCAGCCCCGATTTCATTGAACCAATCGTTCATAGAAAAGTGCTCGTTGGCTTCTAATAACGATTTGGCCTCGCGTTTTGCAGCCTATTCGGTTTCATTTCAGAAAAGTATTTTGGACGCAAATAAATCTGTCCAGCACTTTCAATTCACTTCGTCGTCTGCGGCCTTTCCTGAATCACTTTTTTCTTCTCCAACTTTTCCAGCTTCGGCGCGATGACGACCTGGCAATAACCTTGGTTGGAATTGTTGTCGTAGTATTTCTGGTGATAATCCTCGGCCTTGTAAAATTTCTTCAGCGGCACGATTTCCGTTACGATCGGATGCTTGAAATCCTGCTGCGCCGCGAGCTTGGATTTTTCCGCGAGCAATCTCTGTTTCTCATCGCGATACAAAATGATGGAGCGATACGACGTGCCCACGTCCGCGCCCTGACGGTTCAACGTCGTCGGGTCGTGCGCCTGCCAGAAAACTTCCAGCAGCTTGTCGTAAGAAATCTTCGCGGGATCAAATTCGATCTCCGTTACTTCGGCGTGGCCGGTCGTCTCGGTGCAGACCTGCTCGTAAGTCGGATTTTCCGTCGTGCCGCCGGCGAATCCGCTCGTGACGGAAATCACACCGGGCAATCGTTCAAAGACCGCTTCCATGCACCAGAAGCAGCCGCCGCCGAAATCGGCGATTTCAGTTTTGTTGGTCGAGGTCATTTCAGTTTTGTTCATAGTGTCAGGCGGTTGAAGTGGTCCGACGTCGCGGCGGGAACAGGAAAAATTCAGCGCTGCTGCGGCAAGCAGAAAGTAAAATGTACGTTTCATTTTTAAATTAGACCGGCAAGATGCCTTTTCAACTCAATCGCTTTCCGGCTTGTCCAGATGCTCGCCCGGCGGCAAATCGGCGTATTTCTCAAAATGTTCCGGGCGCAGCGGCTCGGAGATCGCGTGCTCGCCGTTGAACCATTTGCCGAGGTCAATCAGCTTGCAGCGCCCGGAACAAAACGGCGCAAACTTTCCAGCGAACCAGTCGCCGGACTTTTTACAGGTCGGGCATTTGGTTTTGGAACCTTTCATTTCGTTTCGGCGGCGATTGTCTTGATGCCGTTCACCACGTTCGTGATGTTGTCCGCCGTCGCGCCGCCGTCCTGCAATTTTTTTTGCACCTCATCGAAGATCATCTGCTGCTGGCTTTTGGAAAGGTGCGAGCTGTTGAAGATGGCGTGAACGTCCTGCGCGAGTTTCGCGTGCTGCGGCTGCAAGGTTGATTTCCCGGCGACTGCGACCGCGAGATTTTCGGCGAGGTTGGTGACGGAGGTTTGCGATGGCTTTGTGCCTTGGGCCGCCGCCGTCAAATCATTCAGCAATAATTTTTTCGGCGGGGAATCGGATTTGAGTTCGGACAATTTGCCGAGCGCGTCGAAATCCACGCGCAAGTTGGCGATGTTTCGCAAAGTGGCTTCGAGAACCGGATTGTCCTGCGGTGGAGCGGGCCTTGTCGCAGCGGGGGAAGAGGATTGTGGCGGCGGATTGTCCTGATTCGCCGTTGCGTTGCTCATTTTGGTTTCGTTTGCGGAGACATTTTTAGCGCGCTGTATGGCCATCGAATAAGGGTCGGCAAAAATGCCGTTTGCCAGGAACAGTGCGCAGAAAAAAGCCGCGGACGCTTTCATAAGACTCAATGGTTCGCTATCAAGGTGGTGTTTTTTGACAACAACGAAATGTAATCTTCGAGAATGTTTTCCGTTTCGCCGAGCATCGGATCAATAATGGATGGCGGTGATTTTTTTTCAGCCGTTGCAGACATGCTGTTTGTGGATGTGGCCACAGTCGTTTCGTTCGTTTGGATGGTCGGTGTCGGCAAACCCGGATGGTCGGCGTTTTCGGGAGTGATTTCGTAGATTGTCATGTCCGGGGACTTGCGCGCGGCACGTTCGGCATCGCGGGCTTTCTGGCGGGCCTGGTTTGTCTGGCGTTCTTCCAGCGCTTCGCGCTCGTTGAGCGTGGCGGATTTGTCGATCTGCAATTTTTGAAATTGTTCGATGTCCTGCCGGACGTAAATGAAATCCTGATTAGTAGCGACGCGTGCGTCAGAGCGCCGGCTTAATTGTGCGAGATACGGTTGCACTAGATTCAATTTGTCGTAAACGAGATTTAACTTGTCGTAATCCGCGCTGGGAATCGTGTCCCAGGGCAGAGGATTTTCGAGAGTGGTTTCGCCGAAGCCGAATTCGGTGGAATAATTAAAAATGTCCGGCAACACGATGTCTGGCACGACGCCCTTCAATTGTGTCGAAGCGCCGCTGACCCGATAGAATTTTCTGATGCTGATCTTGACCGTGCCGGGATCGTTCGTGACGCTTTTGGACGACGACCAGATGAACGGATATAACTGATGCAAATCCTGCACCGTGCCCTTGCCAAACGTGGAAATGTCGCCGACGACGAGTGCGCGGCCGTAATCCTGCAACGCGGCGGCGGCGATTTCCGCAGCGGACGCGCTCAAACGATTGATGAGCACGACGAGCGGGCCGTCGTAGAGAACCTTCGTGTCACTGTTTCCATCAACGCTTATCCCTCCGTTGGAATCGCGCGCGAGCACGACGGGGCCGGGCTTGACGAAAAGACCGGTGAACTTGACGGCTTCTTCGAGGGAGCCGCCGGGATTGCTCCGCAAATCCAAGATGATCCCGCTGACCTTTTCCTGCTCGAGTTTTTTGACCAGTTTTGCGACATCAACGGATGTATATTTTGGTTTGGTGTGTCCCGTGTTGCCGGACAAATCAATCGGGGCGTAGAACGAAGGCAGATCGATGACACCCAACCGGTTCGTGCCGCCTTTGCCGTCGGGTGATTCGATGAGTTGCGCCTTGGCCTCCTGATCTTCAAGTTTTATTTCGTCGCGAACGAGAGTGAGCACTCGGCGCGCGGCGCGGTCGTCCGCCGGACTTATGGTCAGACGCACCTCCGTTCCTTTCGGGCCGCGGATGAGCTGGACGACTCGTCCGAGATCCATGTCCACCACGTCCACCGGCGGAAGATTGCTTTGCGCCACGGCCACGATGCGGTCTTTCTCATTGAGGAGTTTGCTTTTGTCCGCCGGGCCGCCGCGAATCAGTTCACTGATGGTGCAATAACCGTCGTCCTCGGTAAGCTTTGCCCCGATGCCGAAGAGCGAGAGGCTCATGCCGATGGAAAAATCCTGCGCGTGGGCGTTGTTGAGATAATCCGAATGTGGATCATAGGCGTGCGCGAGCGATTCGAGATAATATTGCAACACGTCCGTGCTGTCCCAGTTGGTGTAATAGTGAAGTATCCAGTCGTAATGGCGCACAAGTTTTTCGCGGATCTCCGCGTCGGCAGATTTTGACAAAGGCAGGACAATGTCGCTATTGGTTGGCGAGAGTTCGTGGCTTAATTTTTCCTGCAGATACTCGTAGCGCAAATGCTCGCGCCAGAGTTCTTTAGCCTCTTCCAAATCCTTGGGAAACGGCTCGTCCCGGCGGTCAAAGAAATAGCTGTCGCTTCCGGTGAATTTGAATTTGTCCTCCTTGAGCAGGTCGTCAACGTAGGCGGTGTGCTGTTCAAGGCGTTCGGTCAACCGCTGGAAAATCTGCAGCGCGGGCGTCAGGTCGGCGACGCCCTTGCCGTTGACGGTGAGCGTGTCCAGATTTGTCCGCCAGCGCGAGAACCCGGCGATGTCCGATTGCAGAAAATTTTCATGCCTTGAATCAAGCCCGCCCGACCCGCCGACGTAATCGTCGAAAAATTTTTCCGACATCTCCGCGTCAAGCGGCTGTTGCGAGTAGTGGTAATCTTCCAGCAGACGCGCCGTCAGATAGGCGATGCGCCCGTCGGTTGTGCCGGGCGTCAACTGCGAAGGCTCGATTTTAGCGGCCGGTGACCGCGAGAGATTCTGGTTTGTGATGCAACCGGCGACGACAAGGAAACCGAACAGGGCGGATGTTATGATTTTGGAATGGCGCATTTTGATCGGCACAACTTCGACCAACTATAGCAGAATCCGTTCAGTGAAGGAAAATATTTCGCAACCGGGAACAGGGGCAAAAAATCAGGTTGCCTTTTCCGGACAAAGTTCCGATAATCCCTGCCCAAAAATCAATTTATGAAAACAATTCTTTTAACGGCTGTCCTTTCCCTGGCAACGAGCGTTTCGCTTTTCGCTGACGGTACAAATGTGTTGACCGGCGAAAAGGAGCGCTCCAGTTACGCCATCGGCATGATGATCGGCTCCAATTGGAAACGGCAGGGTATTGACTTGGACGACGACTTGTTTTTGCGCGGACTGAAGGATCAGCAATCGGGCGCGCCGACGCTTTTGACGAAGGAGGAAATGCAGGCAACGGTTCGTGAGTTTCAGAAAGATCTCAACGAGAAGCTGAAAAAAGAGCGTGCGGAGCAGGCCGTGACAAATAAAGCCGAGGGCGAGGCCTTTCTGGCGAAAAATAAAAACCAACCCGGCGTGATCACATTGCCGGACGGTCTGCAATACATCGTCATCACTAACGGTACCGGCGCGACGCCGGCTTCCAATTCCATCGTGACCGTGAATTATCGCGGCACACTCATAGACGGCACGGAGTTCGACAGTACGGCCAGAGCCGGCGGCCGCCCTGCGCAATTTCAAGTCAACCGTGTCATGCGCGGCTGGACGGAGGCGCTCACGCAAATGAAGGTCGGATCGAAGTGGAAGCTGTTCATTCCTCCTGCCCTCGCTTACGGTGAACAAGGGCAGGGCAGCATTCCCCCAAATTCCACGCTGATTTTTGAGGTGGAACTGCTCGACTTCATGGCTCCGCGGCCGCCCGCGCCAATCACCAGCGATGTCATCAAAGTGCCTTCGGCGGACTCAATGAAAAAAGGCGCCAAGATAGAAACGATCAAATCGGAAGACGTTCAAAAACTTCAGTCGCAGACAAATACGAACTGACCGTTGGCATTTGAACATTTACTTCGGCACGTTGTCAATTTTACCGAAGTTATGAAACAGTTCTCAAAATCGTTTGTCGGATTTGTGTCTGCGGCGGCGGGCGCGCTGGTCGTTTGCGCCGTTTTCCACTTCACACTTTGGGGCAAGGACGCGCCGCCCAACATCACCATCTCGAACACGCCGGTCAACCGCGATGCCAAGCTCGGCACGAGTTTTGCGCCCATCGTCAAAAAAGCCGCGCCGAGCGTCGTGAACATCTACTCGACGCGCACCGTCAAAGTGCAGCCGATGATGAACCCCTTCCAAAACGATCCGATATTCCGCCAGTTTTTCGGCGACCAGCTTCCGCAGGACAACCACCCAAGCACGCGCAAGGAACAAAGCCTCGGCTCCGGCGTTATCGTTTCGCCGGACGGCTATATCCTCACCGCCAATCACGTCGTCAGCGGCGCCGATGAAATCAAAGTGGCCCTTGGCGACGACGACAGGAAAAAATTCACCGCCAAAGTCATCGGCACCGATCCGCAGACGGACGTGGCCATTTTGAAAATTGAAGCGACCGGCTTGCCGGCGATTACGCTCGCCGACAGTGACCAATTGGAAATCGGCGACGTCGTCCTCGCCATCGGAAATCCTTTCGGCGTCGGCCAGACGGTGACGATGGGCATCGTCAGCGCGCTTGGCCGTAGCGGGCTTGGATTCAACGGATACGAAGATTTCATCCAGACCGACGCGGCGATCAACCCCGGCAATTCCGGCGGCGCTCTTGTGGATGCCGAGGGCCGGCTCGTCGGCATCAACACCGCGATCATCAGCCGCAGCGGCGGCAATCAGGGCATCGGGTTCGCCGTGCCCGTCAACATGGCGCGCCATTCCATGGATCGCCTCATCAGCGGCGGCAAGGTCACGCGCGGTTTTCTCGGGGTTTCGCCGCAGGACGTCACGCCCGGTTTGGCGCAAGCCTTCAATCTGCCGAATCAGAACGGTGCGCTCGTAGGTGGTGTCGTCACGAATTCGCCCGCGGAAAAAGCAGGAATCAAATCCGGCGATGTCATCATCGCTTTCAACGGCAAGGACGTGATGGACGCGCACGGCCTCCTTCTGATGGTTGCTGATTGCGCTCCCGGAAGCCGGGCAACCGTCAAGTTGATCCATCAGGGACAACAGAAGACCGTCACGGTCACCCTTGCTGAAAGGCCCGGCGAGATGGATGAACAAAATGGCCAGAACGGTTCCGACTCCGACATTTCCAAAACCGATGCGCTCGACGGCGTGACCGTTTCCGACATTGACAAGGACGCGCGCCAGCAATTGAAAATCCCCGACAACATCCAGGGCGCGATTGTCACGGACGTGGACGCCGATTCCAACTCCGCCGAAGCCGGACTGCAAAAGGGAGATATCATCGTCGAGGTCAACCAGAAGCCGGTGAGCGATGCGGATACTGCCGTGAAGCTTTGCCGTCAGGCCAAAGGCGGCCAGATTCTTCTCAAAATTTGGCGGCGTGACGGCGATTTCGAAAGCACGCGCTATTTGAGCGTGGACAACACAAAGAAGGACAAGGAGCAAAAGTAACCTTTTGACGGAAAATTTCGCCCGCTTGTGGTTTTGACAAAATCCCGCAAGCGGGCAAATTCATTCCCGGTCGCTGTTGAACGCAACCAATCATGCCCGTCCAATACAAAGATTATTACGAAAGCCTCGGCATCCCGCGCACCGCGAGCGCCGACGAGATCAAAAAATCCTTTCGCAAACTCGCGCGCCTGTATCATCCCGACGTCGCCAAGGACAAAAAGAAGGCCGAGGAAAAATTCAAGGAGATCAACGAGGCCTATGAAGTTTTATCCGATCCGGCCAAGCGGAAAAAATACGACGAGCTTGGCGCGAACTGGAAGTCCGGCACGGAATTTCGTCCGCCACCCGGTTACGGGCATGCTCCCGGCGGTCAGACTTTTCGCGGCGGTCGCACCGTCAACGTCGAGGATTTTGAATTCGGCGGTACCGGCTTCAGCGATTTCTTCGAGCAGATTTTCGGCGGCGCGCGGCGTGGCGGAAGCGGTTTTGGCCGCACCGCGAATTTTTCAGGGGACGAACTGGCCGAGCGCGGGCGCGACGTGGAAGGCGACATCATGGTCACGCTCGAAGAAGCAGCGCGCGGCTCGGTCCGTTCAGTCACGGTGCGGCACGGCTCCCGCAACGAAACGCATCAGGTCAAGATTCCCGCGGGCGTCACCGAGGGCCAGCGATTGCGATTGGCCGGTCGCGGCGAACACGGTTCCGGCGGCGGCATGGCGGGCGATGTGTATCTTCGCGTGCGGCTCGCCAAGCATCCCGACTTCGATGTCGAGGATCACAATTTGATTTACGAAGTCGAACTCGCGCCGTGGGAAGCCGCGCTCGGCGCGGAGATTTCCGTGCCGACGTTCACGGGTCGCGTGAAGATAAAAATTTCTCCCGGAACGCAAAGCGGCCAGAAACTTCGCGTGCGCGGTCGCGGCCTGCCGCCGTCCGGCGATCTGATTGTCGTTACCAAGATCGTTATCCCGACAAAAATTTCCGATGCGGAGAAAAAGTTGTGGGAACAATTGCAACGCGAATCCAGATTCAACCCGCGAGCGTAGCAGCGGACGTAAGTCCGCTCATTCATTTCGACAAAAAAGTTAGAGCCGACTCACGTCGGCTGCTACTTTCAAAGAAAGCTGAAAAGCCGTTATGTTCGCAAATCAAAAAACCATCCTCATCACGGGCGTCTCGCGCGGGCTTGGGCGCGCGCTGACGGAAGAATTCATCCGGCTCGGCCACACCGTCATCGGCTGCGGACGCTCCGAAAAGGAAATAGCACAGTTGCAAAAACAATTTCCTGCGCCGAATGATTTTTCCGTCGTGAACGTCGCCGACGATTCGCAAGTCGCCGCATGGGCAAAACGAATCTTGTCTTCGCACGCCGCGCCGGATTTGCTGCTCAACAACGCCGCGCTCATCAATCGCAATGCGAGACTTTGGGAAGTTCCTGCAAAAGAGTTTTCCGACGTGATTGACGTGAATATCAAAGGCGTGGCGAACGTCATCCGCCATTTTGTTCCCGCGATGGTCAGGCAGGGCAGGGGCATCATCGTGAATTTCAGTTCCGGCTGGGGACGCTCGACCGACGCGGAAGTCGCGCCGTATTGCGCGACGAAGTGGGCCATCGAGGGACTTACGCAATCGCTCGCACAGGAATTGCCGCCAGGCATGGCCGCCGTGCCGCTCAATCCCGGCATTATCGACACCGCCATGTTGCAAAGCTGTTTTGCCGGTGGTGCAGCCAATTATCCAAAGCCCGCTGAATGGGCAAAGACCGCCTGTGCGTTCCTGTTGAAAATCAATTCCGCCCAGAATGGGAAGCCATTGACCGTGTCGGTTTGATTTTTTTAATGCAGTCGAAAGAAGGCGGTGCCGGGAGCGTTGGTGATTTGCAAGCCGACAAAAGGAATGCCATTGGAGATTGTCACCCAGTTTGGCGAATTCAGGTTGGTGGTCATTTGTAGCACATAATTCGTAGCTGATGCCGGCCAGATTACCACCGGCAAGCTGCTGACCGTGGTGATGCCAATCGTGGGTGGTGTCGGTGCGGAGACCCCGGAGACTACAGTAATAATAATCTCGCCATTACCCGTTGAATCATCGGGGCTGGCGATGCCGGAAACCTCGGCGAGATTTGTTATTGAAGACGAGTCAATGATGGAACCGCCGCCGCCGCCAACGGTGTTGTCACCATTGGCACCGCCGCCGCCGCTGTAGCCGCCGCCGCCGCCGCCACCACCACCGTCAGCGTAGCCACCACCGCCACCACCTCCACCGTAGCCGCCGTTGCCGCCAGTTTCGCCGCCGGGGGCGTAGCCGCCGTTGCCGCCGCCGCCACCGATTAAGAAGCTATAGCCGCCCCCAGCACCGGAGGAGCCGGCAGTGCCGCTGCTGTAGAAGCCGCCACCGCCGCCGCCGCCGCCGCTGGGGTAGCCGCCACCGGTGGAACCGTTGCCGCCGTTGCCGTTGGTGCCGCCGTTGCCGCCACCGTCAAAGCCGGAGCTAATGCCATTTCCGGAGCCGCTGATGCCGTTGGTGCCGATTGACCCCGAGCCGCCGTTGCCGCCGCCGTAATCGCCGCCACCACCACCACCCGCGACCACCAACGGCGTGCTGCCATTGACAACGAAGCCGCCGCCGCCGCCGCCACCGCCGCCGCCAAAGATGGCACTAATGCTGCCGCCGACCAAAAGGGTCAGTGTCGTGGGGGTTGAGAAGTTAAATTGACCTTCCATTTCAACTCCGAGGCCGCCGTAGCTGTCTGCGGCGTTGCCACCTTGAGCGCCGTAGGCAGTGATGTTGTAGATGCCTGCGGCCAGTGTGATATTCGTCTCGTATCCGGTAAACAGATATATGTTGGTCTGGGCGGAAGCGGCGAGCATCCCCAACTGCAAGGCGACCGCAATGGAAATACCGTAAAGGACGTTTTTAGATTTCATACGATCTCCTTTAATTTTGTTTCAGGTTCAAAATTTTTCTGAACAGAAAAATTGTTATTCATTCCGATAGAATGTCCAGCGTAATTCGGCTTGAATAATTTTCCATTCACGCCAGCGGCTTGACCGGGTTGGACGCCGGCTTTAGGCTGGGTTGATGTTGAACGCGAAGAAAAAACGCAAAGCGGTCATGCTCGGTGTCGGGTTGGATTCCGACGGTCACAAGCGTCTCACGACGGGGCCGAATTTTGCGCTGGTCGGCGGCACTTCGGAAACGCACGAGGTGATGACGGAGAAGGCCATCAAGATTAACGAAAAGCTCAAGTCGCGCGGCAAGCAGCTCGAAACGGTCACGCACGAGGAGTTCGACGACATCGCGCAGGAAGTGGGGTTGAAGAAGGTCGAGCCGCAGAAAAAAAATCGCGGGTGAAGCGAATCATTGTTCGGCGACGTCGCCGGATTCCAACTTGGGAGCGACAATCATAAAAATCCCTTTGATTGTTATCCATCCGCCCCAAAGTCCGATCGCGATGGCGATTCCCATAAGTCTGATGGGAACGACATGGATGCTCAAAAAGAAGATGAGAGCCACGATGGGGACGCAGATCAGTGAGCCGCCGAGTATGATTTTTTTGATTCCGTTGGCTCTGGTCGCAGCCATCCTTTCCTTGAACAACTTCTGCACCAGTTCCGATGCTTCCTGATGGTTGAATCCCTGTATCATTAAAAATTTGAGGACGGCGTCAGGCGAGTCGCCCCAGGAAATTTTCGCGCGGGCTTCGTGCTCGGCTTGGGTGCGGTCGATGGAGCCAAGTTTGATGATGCGTTGCGCTTCTGTTGAGGCGACTGTTGATGTTGCTCGCGGGGTTGCATTGATGCGTAATCCTCCAACCGGTGCGGTGGGAGCGGATTGGGCGGCGAGATTTCTGGCGATGATTTCATTGGCGGCGACGGTGCCATCCACACCGCAAGTCGGACAGGCAATCGACGAAGACATCCGCCCATTCACAGGCTCAACATCGAAGGCGTAACGCTGGCCGCATTCGCACTGAATCTTTACTGGTATCATAAAGTCTCTGATTTGGATACTTCTGACGCCATTCACCATTTAAACTTGTTGCACGGTTTAAACTGGTGGATGCGCTGTTTATATTCCCGGGATTCCAATTTGTCCAGAGCGATAAAACTCCTTTCGAATCAAAATCAATTTTGCTTTTGAAACGCTTGACTGGCGTTTTACGAATGTGTAATCGTCACGGCGATTTCCACTTAACCCGCATCCATATTTATTTATGAGCGAACTCACCACGACCCAGATCAAGGATACGACTGCCAATCCCGCGCCGCTCGGTCTGCTCGGTTTCGGCATGACGACGGTGCTGTTGAATCTGCACAACGCCGGATTTTTCGAACTCAACGCCATGATTCTGGCGATGGGCATTTGTTACGGCGGCACGGCGCAAATCATCGCGGGCATCATGGAATGGAAGAAGAACAATACTTTCGCGGCGACGGCTTTCATTTCGTACGGATTTTTCTGGCTGTCGCTGGTCGCGCTGATATTGCTCCCGAAAATCCCCGGCGTCGTCGCGGCGGATGAAACAGCGATGGCCGCGTATCTCGGCATCTGGGGATTATTTACCGCCGTGATGTTCATCGGGACGTTCCGGTTGAGCCGCGCGTTGCAAGTCGTCTTCGGCACGCTGACGGTTCTTTTTTTTCTGCTGGCTTATGCGGATTTCGCCGGCGCGAGCGCGGACTTCAAGCATTTCACCGGTTATGAAGGATTGATCTGCGGCTTCTCGGCGATCTACGCCGGTCTCGCGCAACTGCTGAACGAAGTCTTCGGCAGAATCGTTTTGCCGCTCGGCCCCGTCAAAAAATAATGGTGCCCCGGCAAGGATTCGAACCTTGGACCAATTGATTAAGAGTCAACTGCTCTACCAACTGAGCTACCGAGGCGTAAAGGCTGCATAAAATCTACGCGGCAAGGCGGTTTGTCAATCCTCCTCATTTTGAGATTTCCAGTCCTACGTGTTTCACCCCATTGTAATTTTTATTCAAAGAATTACAATTTTAAGCATCGTCGGAGCGCATTGCCTTGAACGCAGTAACCGAATATTTTGTGCGTACCGGACAAATTTTTTATTCCCTATGATTACTCTTGGCATCATCGTTGCTCGACAGGCACTCGCTCCGCAAACGGAGCCGAAGGTTTATCATGGTTAAAAATTAAAAACCGAAATGAAAATAATGAAATTAACAACGTTGGCATTGGCTGGACTCGTCGCGGCTTGTTTTATAGGCTGCGCATCCATGTCGAGAGGTGAACAGATCAAGAAAACCGGTTTTGGCAAAACGGCGGACGGGACGCCCGTTGAGATTTACACATTGCGCAATGAAAAGGGGATGGAAGCGCGCATCATGACTTATGGCGGCGTCCTCGTGTCGCTCAAGGTGCCGGACAAGGACGGGAAATACGGCGACGTGGTTCTCGGTTACGATCATCTCGGCGATTACCTGACGAACAGCCCCTATTTCGGCGCGATCATCGGACGTTATGGAAATCGCATCGCCAAGGGAAAATTTTCCCTGGACGGGCAGGAATACACGCTGGCCACGAACAATCCGCCGAACCATTTGCACGGCGGGTTGAAGGGTTTCGACAAGGTTGTGTGGAAGGCAAAGCCGTTGCAGACGTTCGACGGTCCAGCGCTTGAGCTGACTTACTTGAGCAAGGACGGCGAGGAAGGATATCCGGGCAATCTTTCCGTGACGGTGGTCTATACTGTCGAGGAAGACAATGCGTTGCGCGTGGATTTCACGGCCACGACCGACAAGGACACGTTCTGCAACCTCACGCAACATTCCTATTTCAACCTACGCGGGAGCGGCGACGTTCTCGACCACGTCGTCCAGATCAACGCGGACAAATTCACGCCGGTGGATGCGACGTTGATCCCCACGGGCGAGTTGAAACCCGTGGACGGCACGCCGTTTGATTTTCGCAAGCCGACTCCAATTGGCACGCGCATCAACGCCGACAACGAGCAGATCAAATTCGGCAACGGCTACGACCACAATTTTGTCCTGAACAAGTTTCCGCGCGAATTCAGGCAGGCCGCCACCGTTTATGAACCGACTTCGGGACGCGTGATGGAAATTTGGACGACGGAGCCGGGAGTGCAGTTTTACACCGGGAATTATCTCGGCGGCACGATCAAGGGCAAGGGCGGGTGGGTCTACAAACAACGCGACGCCTTTTGCTTCGAGCCGCAAGGTTTTCCCGATTCGCCGAATCACTCGAAATTTCCCTCGACCGAATTGAAGCCGGGCGACATTTACAAGAACACCATCCTCTATAAATTCTACACCCGCTGATTCCAAACCGCCTTCGCATGGCCATTTTTGGTTAGGGTTCAGTAATAGGTGTAAATTGAATTCACTTTACTGGCCGGGAGTTTTGCTTATCCTCATAGTTTCTGGTTTTCAAAACAAAGAATAATTTATGGCCAAACTGACGGTTCGAGATTTGGACGTGCGCGGCAAGCGCGTCTTCCTGCGGGTGGACTACAACGTGCCGCTGGAAGAAAAAGACGGCAAAATGGTCATCACCGACGCGACGCGCATCGTGGAGACGTTGCCGACGCTGAAACTGTTGATCGAAAAAGGCGGCAAGCTCATTCTGACCGCGCATCTCGGTCGTCCGAAGGGAAAACGCGAGGTGACGATGTCGCTGGCACCCGTCGCGGTGAAATTATCCGAACTTCTCGGCAAGCCGGTCGGATTCGTGGACGATTGCATCGGCGAAAAAGTCGAGAAAGCCGTCGCCGCGATGAAAGACGGCGATGTAATTCTTTTGGAAAATGTCCGTTACTACAACGAAGAGGAAAAAAACGATCCGGCGTTCGCCGAAAAACTGGCGAAGGTCGCCGACGTTTATGTGAACGACGCGTTCGGCGCGGCGCATCGCGCTCATGCTTCGACTGAAGGAGTTGCGCGAGTCGTAGTAAAGCGCGGTGGAAAAGCCGCCGCCGGTTTGTTGATGGAGCGTGAATTGAAATTTCTCGGCGACGAATTAGATAATCCGGCGCGTCCGTTCGTTGTCATCCTCGGCGGCGCGAAAGTTTCGGACAAGATCAAGGTCATTGACCGTTTGCTGGAAAAGGCGAACACGATTTTGATCGGCGGCGCGATGGCTTACACGTTCAAACTCGCGCACGGCGTGAAAACGGGAAAATCGCTCATCGAACCGGATCACAAGCAGACCGCGCTTGACGCCGAGGCCAAGGCGAAAAAGCTGGGCGTGAATTTTCAGTTGCCGACGGATGTCATCGTCGCGACGCCGGTGGACACGGGCAAAGTGAACAAAAAAGGAAAACCGGTTTTTGATTTCGCCAACATCCGCACCGTCAAAGGCGACATTCCCGACGACGCGGAAGGTTTCAGCATCGGCCCGGAGACGGCGGCCAATTACGCCAAAATTATTTCGAGTGCAAAAACGATTTTGTGGAACGGCCCGATGGGAATGTTTGAAGATGCGCGTTTTGCCGCTGGAACAAATACTGTCGCGCAAGCCGTGGCCGATGCCACGCAAAAGAACGGCGCGAAAAGCATCATCGGCGGCGGCGACAGCGTGAAAGCCTTGAACAAGGCCAAACTCGGCGACAAGGTGACATTCATGAGCACCGGCGGCGGCGCGAGCCTGGAATTTTTGGAAGGCGCCGTGCTGCCGGGCGTTGCGGCATTGTCCGAAAAGTAGGAGCCGACGTGAGGAGGCTCTTACTAAAAAATAAATTTGAGACTCGTTACCTCGTCTCCTACAAAAATTAAAATGAACAAAGAACGCAAACTGATTATCGCGGGAAACTGGAAGATGAACAAAACGGTCGCCGAGGCTCTAGCCTTGGTCAAAAACCTCACGCTTGAACTTGCCGGCGTGAAGGAGGTGGACATCGTCATTTGTCCTCCGTTCACCGCGCTGGAATCCGTGTCGAAGGCCGTGCTTGAAATCCAAAACATCAAGGTTGGCGCGCAGAACATGAGCGAGAACAATTTCGGCGCGTTCACCGGGGAAATCTGCGCGGGGATGCTGAAGGAATTTTCCGTGCGCTATGTCATTCTCGGCCACAGCGAACGCCGCCAGTATCAAAGGGAATCCGATGCGTTGATCGCAAAAAAAGCGGCGGCGGCGCACGCGGCTTCGCTCAAGCCGATTGTTTGTGTCGGCGAAACTTTGGCCGAACGCGAGGCGAACCACACCGAAAAAGTTTTGGAGACGCAAGTGCGCGGCAGTCTCGCCGGTTTGACAAAAGAACAGATGGTCGAAACCATCGTCGCTTACGAACCGGTCTGGGCGATCGGCACCGGCAAGACGGCGACGACGCAACAGGCGCAGGACGCGCACGCATTCATCCGCGAGTTGCTCGTAAAAATTTTTGACGAGGCCGTCGCCAGAAAAGTCCGCATCCAATACGGCGGCAGCGTGAAGCCGAACAACGCCAAGGAATTGATGGGGCAGCCGGACGTTGACGGCGCGCTCGTCGGCGGGGCTTCTCTCGAAGCAAGAAGTTTTGCTGACATCATCAAAAATTCGATATAGGATTGGGCATGAGTTTTCTCGTTGGAATTTTGACGGTTTTGATGGTCGCCAATTGCCTGCTGTTGATTCTTTTGATTTTGGTTCAACTGCCAAAAAAAGACGCAGGTGCCGGGCTCGCATTCGGCGGTGGCGCGGCGGAGTCGCTATTCGGCGCGGGTTCGGGCAATGTGCTGACGAAAATCACAAAGTGGGCCGCCGGAATTTTTTTCGTGCTGGCGTTGGTGCTCGGCTCGATGGAAAGCAGATTGCATAACAGCGGCAGCGCGTCTGAATTTGAGAAACAGGTGCAGCAAAAGCAAATGCAGACGCAAACGACGGCGGTGCCAACCGCGTCGCAGCCGGTTTTGCAACAACCCGCCGTGGCTACGCCGACAAACAGCCTCCTTTCGCTGCCGGTGACGCCGAATACCAACGTGCCGGCGAAATAACGCGATGGCCGTTTCCGAATGCGCCCGACGATTTCTTTCGCGGGCGCGTTTTCGTTTTTTGCGCTGCTCCGTTTTGCCGCTTTGCGTTTTCCTTTCCGGCTGCGCGCGTCATGAGCCGCCCGCCGACATCACCATCGTCAACAACGCCGAGCCGGAATCGCTTGACCCCGCCATCATCACCGGCCAGCCGGAATTTCGGATCGTCATCGGACTGTTCGAGGGGTTGACGCGGCTCGATCCAAAAACCGCGCATGCGATCCCCGGCATGGCCATGCGCTGGGAAATTTCGCCGGACGGAAAAATCTACACGTTCCATTTGCGGACGAATCTGGTTTGGTCCACCGGCGAACCCATCACGGCGGACGATGTGGTCTATTCCTGGATCCGCGCCCTGAAACCGGAAACCGCGTCGGATTATGCGGGACAATTTTTTTATCTGAAAAACGCCGAAGATTTCAACGCGGGAAAAATCAAGGACGCGTCGCTCGTCGGCGTCCGCGCGCCCGACAAGTTCACCGTACGCGTCGAATTGAACCGTCCCACGGCGTTTTTTCTCGACCTGTGCGCGCTCCCCGTGTTTTACGTCGTGCCGCAGCAGACGATTGAAAAATACGGTGACCGCTGGCTGATGGCGAAGCCGTTGCCGAGCAGCGGGCCATACGAACTTGCTTTTTGGCGGCTCAACGACAAGGTTCGCCTGAAAAAAAATCCGCTTTATTGGGATGCGACGAACACGCAATCGGAGATCATTGACCTGCTGCCCATCGGTTCACCGACCACGGCGCTGAACCTTTACGAAAGCGGCCAGGCGGACATCGTCTGGGACAAGGAGCTTGTGCCGGTCGAATTGCTGGATGTCCTGCTCAAGCGCCCGGACTTTCACACGTTCAATTATCTGGCCACTTATTTCATCCGTTTTAACGTGACAAAAAAACCGTTCGACGATCCGCGCGTCCGCCGGGCATTGGCGCTGGCGGTGGATCGCGAGCGCATTGTAAAGAAAATCACCAAGGCCGGAGAGCAGCCCGCCTCGCATCTCGTGCCGGATGGAACGGCGAATTACACTTCGCCAGACGGGCTCGATTACAATCCGCAGGCGGCGAAAAAATTGCTGGCCGAGGCCGGTTACCCGGAGGGTAGGGGATTTCCACAGTTCGATTATATTTTCAACGCGCCCGCCGGCGGCGCCGGAAAAATACATGAAAGCATCGCCATCGAATTGCAGCAGATGTGGCGGGACGGACTCGGTATCCAAATGAATTTGCGCCAGGTCGAATGGAAGGTTTACTTAAGCTCGCTTTCGCATCTCGACTACGAAGTCGCGCGCGCGAGCTGGATCGGCGATTACAACGACGCGCAGACTTTTTTGGGCATGTTCACGAGCGACGACGGCAACAACCGCACTGGCTGGAAAAATCCGCGCTACGACGGGCTTATTCAAGAAGCCAACGGGCAGACGGACTTGAAGAAGCGCGAAAAAATATTTCAACAGGCGGAAAGTTTGCTCGTGCATGACGAAGCGCCGGTCATCCCGCTCTTTTTTTACGTCGGCATCAATTATTTCGACACGAACAAAATCCAAGGCGTTTATCAAAACATCCTAGACGACCATCCGTTGCAATCCATCCGCAAAATAAAAAAATAAAATGTATTTTGTCCGACGCCTTGCTTTTGCGATCCCGCTGCTGCTCGTCATCAGCGCGCTGGCGTTTGTCCTCGTGCGCCTCGCGCCCGGCGGGCCGTTCGACCGCGAGCGCGCGCCCGCGTCGCCGGAAATCGAACGGAATCTCAAGGCGAAATATCATCTCGACGAACCGGTTTGGAAACAATACACGCGTTATCTTGGCGACTTGGCGCACGGAGATTTCGGCGTGTCGCTGAAATACCGGAACCACACCGTCAACGACATCATCGCGCAGGGTTTGCCCGTCTCGATGCTGCTCGGCACGCTGGCATTCGGCTTTGCGATGGGCGTCGGGTTGCCACTCGGATTTTTTATCGCGGCCAAACGCGGCTGCTGGCAGGATTTCGCCGGAAGTTTTTTCGCCGTGCTCGCCGTTTGCATCCCCGCATTCGTCGTCGCCCCGCTGCTGATAATGGTTTTCGCGATCAAATGGAAACTCTTGCCCGTCGCGCTCTGGGAATCACCGTGGCACATGATTTTGCCGACCGTTGCGCTTGGTTTGTTTTTTGCCGGAAAAATCGCGCGGTTAACTCGCGAAGGAATGTTAAATGCGGCGCAATCCGAGTTCGTCACCGCCGCGCGCGCCAAAGGATTGGGCGAAAATGCACTATTGTTCAGGCACGCCTTTCGCATCGCCGTGCTGCCAGTTGTTTCCTATTCCGGCCCGATGCTAGCCGATTTGCTGACCGGCTCGTTCATCATCGAGAATATTTTTCAGATTCCCGGCATTGGTGTTTATTTCATCAACGGCGCACTGAACCGCGACTACACCGTCGTCGTTGGCCTTTCGCTGCTCTACGCGATGTTGCTGATCGGTCTGAATTTGGTCGTGGACTTTGCCTACACCTTGCTCGACCCGCGCGTGAAATATGAGTGAAAAAATCCAACAACACCTTTCGCCCAACCAGCGCGCGTGGCGGCGGTTCAAAAAAAATCGCCAAGCGGTTTTGAGCGCGTGGTTTCTCGCCCTGCTGCTGCTTGCGATTGTCGCGTGGCCGATCATTTTGAAAATCAGCGGAACGAATTTCGCGCAATTGCACAATCCCAACCAACTCTCCGACGAGCAGTTTTCTCCGCCGGACGCCCGGCATTGGTTCGGCACGGACGTTCACGGCCGCGACCTTTTTTCGCGCGTGCTTTTCGGCGCGCAAGTTTCACTGCTCGTCGGCGTGGTCGGAACGATGGTCAGTCTGGTGATCGGTGTCTTGTGGGGCGCGATTGCCGGTTATGTCGGTGGACGAGTGGATGGTTTTTTGATGCGAATCGTGGATGTTCTTTACTCGCTGCCTTCAATCATCTTCGTCATTGTCTTGCTGACAACCCTCGGTGAACTTTTGAAACAGTCGCACTTCGTCGAAAATTCACCGGCGCTTGAAAGCCGGCTTCGCGTGATGCTTTTGTTCGTCGGTCTTGGCGCGATTTCGTGGCTGACGATGGCGCGAATCGTTCGCGGACAGGTTTTGTCGCTGCGGACGCGCGCGTTTGTTGAGGCGAGCCGCGCGCTCGGCGCAAAACCGGCGCGAATTCTGGCGCGTCACATCATCCCCAATATTTTTGGCATCGTCATCACCTACCTCGCACTCACGATGCCCGCCATCATTCTTTACGAATCGTTTTTAAGTTTCCTCGGCTTAGGTGTCGAACCGCCGATGGCGAGTTGGGGAACACTCGTCGCCGAAGGCGTCGGGCAAATCAATCCGATCCGCGTTTATTGGTGGCTTATTGTTTTTCCCGGCGGCATGCTGGTGACGACCCTGCTCGCGCTCAATTTTCTCGGCGACGGCCTGCGTGACGCATGGGATGTAAAAAGCCGGACCTGAAATTTATTTCGGCTTTCCGGTGAATTCCATTCCGACGAGGCAGACGTCGTCTTCGAATTCGTGGCTGACGGAAAATGCGCGGACGGCTTCCAACAGATCGTCGAACAACAAACCGGCTGGTTTGTTGATGAGATTCTGCACATCCAGCATCAATCGTTCCTGCGAGTACAATTCCTCATTCGGTCCCTGTACTTCGTAAAGGCCGTCGGTGAAGAGCATCGCAAAATCGCCGGGCACGATGGTCGTCTCGGACGCTTGGTACGGTGGATCGTCGAAGAGGCCGAGCGCGGGCTGACTGCGGCCGGAGGCATTTACAAGCGGTTCGACTTTGCCGGCCGAGCGACGAATGAGGAGCGGTTTCGGATGTCCGGCGTTGGCGAAGCGCATGACGCCGGTTTCCCAGTTTGCCGTGAGATAAAACGCCGTGGTAAGCATCGGTGTGCCGGTGGTTTTGAGGATGACGCACAGATCCGAATTGAGTTTGCGCAAAAACATTCCCGGATCATGTGCGATGGGTTTCAATTCCTCGACCAGCGCGCGAATCATGGCCGTGACGAGCGCGGCGCGCACGCCGTGTCCGGTCACATCGCAGATGAACACTCCGACTTCGTTGTCCGAAAGCTGTGAAATGCTGAAGAAGTCGCCGCTGACGGTTTCCGCCGGGTGATAACGGTGTGCGAATTGAAATGCGCTTTTTCCCGGCGCGATGGTGTGTGGAAAAACGGGATATTGCTGCGGCAGCATCGTGAGTTGGATTTCGTGCGCCATCCGCAAGCTCTCCTGCATGAGCTGGTTTTTGGCGCGCAACTCTTCACGGCTTAAAGACAGCGCCGTGTTCGCCGCACGAATCCGCTCTTCGGCCAGACGTTGCTCGGTGACGTCCCAAAAAATTCCCTGCAAGCCGATGATTTTTCCGCCGGCGCCATAGAGCGGGGTTTTCACGACCTGCACGATGGTTTTTTCCTGTCCCAACGGATGATGCTCCTCGACGATTTCGTAGGTCTGTCCGGTCTCCAACACGCGCTCGTCGTCTTTGGTGTATTTCTCCGCCAATTCCTTCGGGAAGAAATCGAAGTCGGTTTTGCCTAGGATGTCTTCGAGTTTGCAGTTGTAATGTTTGCAATATTGTTTGTTGGCAAAAGTGAAGCGGCCTTTCAAGTCCTTGCGAAAAACGTTTTGCGGCATCGTTTCCACCAGTGAGTGATAGAGTGATTCCGAATTTCGCAGGCTTTCCTCCATCTGACGCTGCTCGGTGACGTCCCAAAAAATTCCCTGCAAGCCGATGATTTTTCCGTCGGCTCCATAGAGCGGGGTTTTCACGACCTGCGTTGTGGTCATCTCCTGTCCCAAAGGTTGGTGATCCTCGACGATTTCATAAGTCTGCCCGGTCTCCAACACCCGCTGGTCGTCCCTTGTATATTTCTCCGCCAATTCTTTCGGGAAGAAATCGAAATCGGTTTTGCCTAGGATGTCTTCGAGTTTGCAGTTGTAATGTTTGCAATATTGTTTGTTGGCGAAAGTGAAGCGGCCTTTCAAGTCCTTGCGAAAAACGTTTTGCGGCATCGTTTCCACCAGCGAGTGATAAAGCGATTCCGAATTCCGCAGATTTAATTCTGTTTGCCGGCCATGTGTAATGTCTTCGACCGTGCCTTCGTAGTAAAGCAACTTGCCGTTCGCATCGCGGACGGCACGGCAGTTTTCTGCAATCCAGATGACGCTGCCGTCTTTGCGATAAATCTCCGATTTGAAGTCGGTGATGGTGTCGTGCATCTGCATCAATTGGACAAATTCATCGCGCCGCTCCGGTTTGACATACAGGTTGCGCCCGATGTCCGTGATGCTCGCCATCAACTCGATCGGCGATTTGTAACCATAGATGCGTGCCAGCGCCACGTTCGCCAGCACATAATGTCCGTCAATCGTCGTGCGAAAAATTCCTTCGACAAGATGATCAAAAAGGCCGTAGTAATCTTCCTTTTCCTTGACCAGCGTGACGCGCTCCTGCTGGCGCTCAATCGCGTAACGGATGGTGCGATGCAACACGGCGGCGTCGAATTGTCCCTTGACCAGGTAATCCTGCGCGCCGGCACGAACCGCTTCCACCGCGAATTCCTCGTCGCTTGTCGAACCAAAAACGATGACCGGCACGCGCGGAATTTTGACAGCCAGCGCCGTGACATGGAACAGACCGGCGACATTCGCGCTGGGAAGTTCAAACAGGACGGCGTTGAAAGATTTTTTTTTCAGCGCCGCAAAGCCGGCGTCGAGCGTCGTCTCGGCGTTGAATTCAACGGGGCCGATCTTGCGCAGCAATTCTCCCACGGCGCGCACAAGTTGCGCGTCATTTCCAATGAATAAAATTTTCAACGGTTCGGATTGCATGGCGCGATTCAATTTTACTTCGGTAGCATAAACCAAGCCACCCTATCGCACGCAGAAGATACAAGTTTTGTGCCCGCCCGCAAGCGGTTGCATCTGTCATGATTTTTTGCTTAAATTGTCTTGATGAAAAAGCGTGCCGACATGTGCGGGATTGCCTTCTTCAAATTATCATTTTCCCATTTGCACTCTTACACCTCAGAGTTTGTGAATGATAAGCGCCCTTGAATTATGAAAACCTATCCACCAGCAGACATACGAAACTTCGCCATCGTCGGGCACGCTTCTTCGGGCAAGACCATGCTGGCCGAGGCGATGCTTGCATGCGGCGGCGTCACCTCGCGCATGGGACGGATCGCGGACGGCTCAACGGTTTCCGACTATCATGTGAGCGAGAAGCAGCGGAAAATTTCAGTCTCGGCTTCCTTATTGCACACGGAATGGCTGGAAAAAAAACTCAACATGATCGACACGCCCGGCTATCTCGATTTTATCAGCGAAGGATTGGGCGCGTTGCGCGTCGGCGATTTCGCGCTCGTGGTCGTTCACGCCAGTCATGGCATCGGTGTCGGCACCGAACGCGTGTGGAATTACGCGACGACCTATGGCATTCCAAAAATGATCGTCGTCAACGCGGTGGACAGGGAGAACGTGGACTTCGATTCCATGCTCCGGCAATTGCAGGAACGGTTTGGCCGACACGTTTTTCCGTTGAGCGTCCCGATAAATCTCGGTCCGGGCTTCAACCGGACGTTGGATGTGTTGCGCAGTGAAATCGTGACCTATGCAACGGATTCCAGCGGTAAATACAAGGAAGAACCGGCGACCGGTGAATGGGAAACCAAAGCCAAGGAATTGCATCGCGAATTGATCGAGCACATCGCCGAGTCGGACGACGGATTGATGAACAAATATTTTGAGCAGGGCGGTTTATCGGAAGAGGAATTTCGCGGTGGGATTCATGCGGCGGTGCAGAAGGAATTGTTCATTCCTCTTTTTTGCGTGTCGGCGGAAAACAACATCGGCGTCGCAAGGATGATGGATTTCATCGCCAAATACGGCTCGTCGCCGGTCGATCGTCGCAAGGTAAAAGCCATCGATGTAAACGGTGCGGAAAAAGAAGTGGCGTTGGATGATGCCGAGACCGTGGCTTACGTTTTCAAGACGATGTCCGAAGCTCATTTTGGCGAGCTGTCATTTTTTCGAGTTTATGCCGGTTCGGTTTCGACCGGCATGGACTTGTTCAACAGCGACCGCAAGGTGAACGAACGCATCGGGCAGATTTATTTGCTCAATGGTCAGAATCGCGAGGCCGTTCAAACGCTTGGCGCAGGCGACATCGGCACGGTGGTTAAACTCAAGGACACGCACACCGGCAACACGCTTTGCAGCGCGAAACGCCCTTTAACATTGGCGAAAGTGATTTATCCCAAACCGAACATCCACGCGTCGCTTGTGGCGAAAGTGAAAGGCGAAGAAGATAAAATCGCCTCCGGTCTTGCGGCGTTGCACGAGGAAGACCCGACATTCATTTATTTTGTGGATTCGGAACTGCATCAGACGATCATTTCTGCGCAAGGCGAACTGCATCTTGAAGTCGTGGCCGACCGTTTGCGCCGCCGTCATAATGTCCATGTCGAACTGACCGAGCCGCGCGTGCGTTATCGCGAAACCATCAAGGCGAAGGCCGATTCAAAATACCGCCACAAGAAACAAACCGGCGGCGCGGGGCAATTCGCCGAGGTCTGGATGCGCATCGAACCGAAACCTCGTGATACCGGACTGGAGTTCACCAACTCGCTCGTCGGCCAGAATGTGGACCGCGTGTTCGTGCCGTCGGTCGAGAAAGGTGTGAACCAGGCATGCACGGAAGGAATTTTAGCCGGTTGCCGCGTCGTTGATGTGAAGATTGATTTTTACGACGGCAAGATGCATCCGGTGGATTCAAAGGACATCGCGTTTCAGATCGCCGGTTACTTTGCGTTCAAGGAAGCGTTCACGAATGCGCGTCCGTGTCTGCTCGAGCCGATTGACACTGTGGAAATCCGCATTCCCGAGGATTGCATGGGCAAGGTGATGGGCGATTTGTCCAGCCGTCGCGGAAAAATTCTCGGCATTGATACCGACGGCGGCTTTCAAGTCATCAAGGCGCACGTCCCCGCGAAGGACCTTTATCATTATTCAAGCATTCTCCGTTCGCTCACCGGTGGGCGCGGCGTACATGCGGAAGAATTCAGTCACTACGAGGAAATGCCGCGCGACACGGCGGACAAAGTGATTGAGGAAGCTAAAAAACGTAAAGCTAATCACGAGCCGCATTGACGCGGTTTCAGTTCGCGGCGTCCGCAAAAAATTTTCAGTGAACGAGCGCGGCTTCGCTTTTGCGCACAGCGGCGTAAAGTGAGTCCTTCAGTTTCGCGCGCTTGAATTTGAGTTCATCAATCTGCTGGTCGGTGGCGAACTCGATTTCCTCCTCGATGCGGCAGATTTCGTCGTCGAGCTGGTGATACTCATCGAACATCGCGCGAAATTTCGCATCCGCCAGCTTGAGCGAGCGGATGGTCTCGCGATGTTCAGGGAATTCCGTTACGAACGGGTGATGTATATCCATTGGGATTCCTCCGGTTGAAGGTTGGTGGTCGTCGAACTGTGCTCTTCGTTGCCATGACCTTGATTCGATTCAAATAGAACTTAGTTTGTTCAAACTGGCTAGTCAAATTTTGTGAAAAATTAAAATTAATTTGTCTCCTCCATTATCTTTCCGCCTTTTCAAAACCATTCCAACAACTTACTTTGATTCCTGAAGAAATGCCGAGTGTTTTCATCAAGACTTACGGTTGCCAGATGAACGAGCGCGACAGCGAAGCCGTCGCCGCCCAGCTCGTCGCCAAAGGCTATAAACTCGCGCCGTCGGAAAAAACGGCGGACGTGATTCTGCTCAACACATGCAGCGTGCGTGATTTCGCGGAACAAAAAGCCATCGGCAAAATGCAGAACCTTGCTGCCGACGTGCGCAAGAACCGTCCTGATGTCGTGCTCGGTTTCATGGGCTGCATGGCGCAAAGCCGCGGACAGGAACTGATTGATAAACTGCCCGATGTGGATTTGGTTCTCGGCACGCAGAAATTTCATCGCGCGTCGGATTGCCTTGACGAAATCATTTCCGGCGCGCGTAAAAAAATTGTGGATGTCGCGGAAGAGCAGGGGAGCGAGGCGACGATTCGCGAACACATTCTCAACGGCACTGCCCAAAAATCCGTCAGCGCATTCGTCAGCATCATGCAAGGCTGCAATCAATACTGCACTTTTTGCATCGTGCCTTACACGCGCGGCGAAGAACGCAGCCGCACGATTCCCGACATCGTCGCCGAATGCCGCGAACTCGTTTCACGCGGCGTGAAGGAAATCACCTTGCTCGGCCAGATTGTGACGAGCTACGGAAAACGCGACTCATCACTCATCACTCATCACTCATCACTTTCTCCCTTCGTCCAACTCCTCGAAGCCGTTCACGAAATCGAAGGACTCGAACGTATCCGCTTCACCTCGCCGCATCCGAAAGGTTACGGCGACGATTTGATCGACGCCTACGCGCGTCTGCCGAAGCTCTGCGAGAGCGCGCACATTCCCGTCCAAAGCGGCAGCGACCGCGTTCTGAAACTCATGCACCGCGGCTACACGCGCGAAAAATTTCTCGGCATCATCCAAAAATTGCGCCGCGCCAAGCCGCACATCGGCATTACCACCGACATCATCGTCGGCTTTCCCGGCGAGACGAAAAATGATTTTGAAGAAACACTCTCGCTCGCGCGCGAAGTGGAATTCGACAACGCCTACATCTTCAAATACTCGCAACGCCGCGACACGCCCGCCGCCGAAATGCCGGATCAAGTTCCGCAAAAAATCCGCGAGGAACGGAATCAGCGGTTGCTCGAAACCATCAACGAAATCGGCGCGCGCAAATATGAAAATTTCATCGGGCGGCAGACGCAGATTCTGGTGGAAGGGCCGAGCAAGAAAAACGCGGCGCGGATGTCCGGCCGCACGCGCTGCAACAAGATTGTTTTGTTCGATGGCAGCGAACGTCATCGCGGCCAGATCATGGATTTGAAGATCACGCGCGTCGGTTCCTTCACGCTTTACGGCGACCCTGCGATTGTGAATTTATAGAATGTTATGACTCTATCACTCGCTTGGATTCGTAAAATACAGAACACTGAAGAACTTATAGTTGCTTCAGATAGTAGATTGCGATTCGGCAAGGCTTGGGACGGCTGCGCAAAGATTTTTCCACTTCCGAGAGGGGATTCTGCTTTGGCCTTTGCTGGAGACACTCATTATGCCTATCCGATGATACATCAGGTTTTAAATGCTGTTGAAATGTTTCCAAAGTCTCGCAATCGTGCGATGGACATCGGTCCCTTACGTGGTCATCTAGTGCGTGTTTTTAATAATATGCAACATTGGATTAATGACTTACCGAAAAACAAAAACGAGCCACCACAGATAACATTTATTTTTGCCGGCTATTCATGGGCAACTGCTCAATTTAAGATATGGACTCTTTATTATAAACGCTCGGCGAAGCAATTTGTTCATCATACTCCCACTCGCTGGCATGGGAATCAAATCGCTATGGTCGGAGATTCTATTCCAGAATTTAAGAGGAGATTATTGGCACTCTTGCGGAAAAAGCAAAAGCCAAAGGGAATTGGCTTTGACTACGAACCCTTTGAAGTGCTGCGTGACATGATTCGAGAAGGAGTCGACCCGGCCATCGGCGGACCTCCAGCAATTCTAAAAATTTATAAACACATGAACACGATGCCGTATTCTATTTATTGGCCAAATAGAAAAGAAGGAATACCAACCGTTCTGGGTCGCCCATTGATGGATTACGAAAAGTCGTTTTATTTACTTTTCGATCCAGATACGCTTGAGACTTCTCAATACAGAATTCAATAATCATTGAGATTGAATTTTTCATGTCCTTTTGTGTCTATTCGTGGTTAGCTTTCAAAAATGAAACTGTCGCTTTTGTCCATCTTGCTCGGCGCGGGAATGAGCATTCCGCAGATTTACGGAATCGCCAATCCGCAAAAATTCGCCGCCGCCGCGCGCAAATTTCCGCGCAACCTGCCCGCCGGAATTTTTTTGATGCTGCTCGGCACGGCGTGGTTTATCTGGAACGTGAACATCGAGCCGATCGCCGATTTTTCCGCGTTCAAACCTTACATGATGGTCGCGTTTGCCGCCGTGGGAATTTTGTCGTGCATTTACGTTCAGGATTTTCTGGCCGTGCGCGGACTCGCTGTCGTCGCGTTGCTGCTCGGAAAATTGATGGTGGACACCGGCCGTCCGCATCTGGGCGAAACGCATTGGGTTCTGGTCATCCAAATCTGGGCTTACTTTTTAATCGTGATGGGAATCTGTTTCACCATCACGCCGTGGAAATTGCGTGACATCTTGAACTGGGCGACGGCGACAGAAGCGCGCATAAAGATCGGCAGCATCATCCGGCTGACGTTCGCGCTGTTCGTCGTTCTGCTCGGCCTGACCGCTTTTCGTGCGATGTGACAGCGCAGGGCGCTGCTCCCATCAATAAAAATAGGTCGCTGAAAGATTTCTGAAGTTATAAATTCCTTCCGTTATGAAAATCGCGGACATCAGAAGAGACTATTCGCCCGGCGATTTGCAGCGCGCGGAGTTGGACGCGAATCCGATCGCGCAATTTGAAAAATGGTTTGCAGAAGCTGCGGGTGAAAAATCGGGTTCGTATTGGCGACGAATCGGCATCGCCCTCTTCAAACTCTGGCACGCGATTCTTGGTCATGCGCCGACAGACGTCAACGCGATGACGCTCGCGACGGTGGACAAGGACGGACGGCCTTCGAGCCGCTCGGTCTTGCTCAAGGGCGTTGATGGACGCGGTTTCATTTTTTTCACGAACTACGATAGTCGCAAAGGACGGGAGCTTGCGGAAAATCCCAATGCCGCGCTCACATTTTACTGGGCGGATTTGGAGCGGCAGATTTCTGTCGCAGGTTCCATTCAAAAAATCTCACGCGAAGAATCAGAAAAGTATTTCAAATCGCGTCCACGCGGCAGTCAACTGGCGGCTTGGGCTTCGAATCAAAGCGATGTTGTCGCCGATCGAGCCGCGCTGGAAGCAAAGTGGAGCGAGATGGAAAAGAAATTTCCCGGCGACGTGCCGCTGCCGCCGAATTGGGGTGGTTATGTTTTGAGACCGGAGCGGATTGAATTCTGGCAGGGGCGGCCAAGCCGCTTGCACGACCGGTTCCAATACACTAAACAACCGGACAATTCGTGGAAGCTGGAACGGCTCGCGCCGTGATCATTTCGCTTCTTCTGTCGCCGCTTCTTCTTTTTCTTCGCTGACGACTTGGGCGATTGCCTGAAGTTTGTCCTTGTCGGCAAGGTTGACGAGCTTGACGCCTTGCGTGTTGCGTCCCGCTTCGCGGATACCTTGCACAGGGATTCTCACCATCTGGCCGCCGACGGTAATCAACATGATCTCGTCGTTGTCGCGAACGGTCAGCGCGCCGACGACTGCGCCCGTCTTCTCGGTCGTCTTCATCGTGATGATGCCCTTGCCGCCGCGCGACTGGACACGGTATTCCTCGAAATCCGTGCGCTTGCCGATGCCGTTTTCTCCGGCGACCAATAATTTCGCATCCGGCACGACGACGGACAACGCGACGACGGCGTCGCCTTTGTAGAGACTGATGCCGCGCACGCCGCCGGCGGGACGGCCCATCGGACGCGCGTCTTCCTCGTTGAAGCGGATGCTCATGCCGTCGCGTGTGATGAGCACGACTTCATTTTTGCCGGTGGTGAGTTTTACTTCAATCAGATTGTCGCCTTGATCAATACCGATGGCGATGATGCCGCCTTTGCGGACATTCGCAAAATCCGCAAGCGCGGTCTTTTTCACCGTGCCTTGTTTCGTCGCAAAGAAAACATAACCTTCCTGCTCCCAAGTCACGTCTTCCTTGTCGGCATTGGTTTTTGAAAGAACGCGGATGAGCGCGGCAATCGTTTCGCCGGCCTTCAATTCCAAAATGTTCGCGATGCTCCGGCCTTTCGCGGCGCGACCCATGTCGGGGATTTCATGGACGCGCTCGACATAGACGCGCCCGGTGTTCGTGAAGAACATCAGATAGTCGTGCGTGCTCGCCGTGAAAAGATGCTCGATGAAATCCTTGTCCTCGTCCGTCGCGGCTTCGCGAGTCGTCATGCCGATGACGCCTTTGCCGCCACGCCGTTGCGCGCGATAGCTCGAAACGTTTGTGCGTTTGATGAGACCGTTGTGCGTGAGCGTGATGATGACGCCTTCGTTGACGATCAAATCTTCGATGGCGATTTCGCCTTCGTCCGGCACGATCTGGCTTTTGCGCGGCGTGGCGAATTTTTCTTTGATGACCTTGAGTTCGGACTTGATGATGGTCATCACGCGCGATTCCTTCGCCAGAATGTCCATCAAATCCTTGATTGCTTCGAGCAATGCTTTGTATTCGCCCTCGACCTTGTCGATTTCCAACGCGGTCAGTTGATACAAACGCAGTTCGAGGATCGCGTCCACCTGCCGCTCGGTCAGTGCATAACGGCCTTTCTCCAACCGCCCTTCGCTGCGAATCAAAATGCCCCAACGCTCGACTTGTTTTTGCGTCCACTCGAACGCGAGCAGCTTGACGCGCGCTTCCTCGCGCGTCTTGGATTTGCGGATGATGGCAATGAATTCATCGAGGTTTGCCAGTGCGATCAGATAACCTTCGAGCAATTCGGCGCGTTCCTCGGCCTTGCGCAATTCAAATCGCGTCCGGCGCAAAACGACTTCGCGGCGATGCTCGATGTAGCACTGGATGAGTTCCTTGAGATTGAGCGTCTTAGGTTTGCCGTGGTCAATCGAGAGCGAATTGACGCTGAACGAGACTTCAAGCTGCGTGCGCTGGTAAAGATTGTTGATGACGACTTTCGGGTTGCCGTCGCGCTTGAGTTCCATCACGAGCCGGCAATTTTCGTCGGACTCGTTGCGCATCGCGGAAATTTCCGTGATGACCTTTTCGTTCACCAGATTCGCGATCTGCTCTTCGAGCGCAGCGCGATTCACATTGAAAGGAATTTCCGTGATGACGAGCTGCTCGCGGTTGCCCTTCATCTCCTCGGAGCCGACGCGACCGCGCAGCTTGATGCTGCCCTTGCCGGTCGTGAAATAATTCTTGATGCCCTCGACGCCGCAAATCATCCCGCCCGTCGGAAAGTCCGGGCCTTTAATGTGCTTCATCAACTGCGCGATGGTGATCTCCGGATTGTCAATCTGCGCGCAAATGCCGTCCACCACTTCGCCGAGATTGTGCGGCGCCATGTTGGTCGCCATGCCGACCGCGATGCCCGTGCCGCCGTTGACGAGCAAATTCGGAAATGCCGAGGGAAAAACGGTCGGCTCGGTCATGCGCTCGTCGTAGTTCGGGACGAAATCCACCGTGTCCTTGTCCATGTCCTGCATCAGCGCCGCGCCGAGATGCGTGAGCCGCGCCTCGGTGTAACGCATCGCCGCCGGCGGATCGTCTTCGACCGAACCGAAATTGCCCTTGCCATCAATGAGTTTTTCGCGCATCGCCCACGGCTGCGCCATGTGGACGAGCGTCGGGTAAATCACCGCCTCGCCGTGCGGATGGTAATTGCCGCTCGTGTCACCGCAGATTTTCGCGCACTTGTAATGCTTGCGTCCGGGGAACAGCGACAGTTCGTGCATCGCGTAAAGGATGCGGCGCTGCGAAGGTTTCAAGCCGTCGCGCACGTCCGGCAGCGCGCGCGAGATGATCACGGACATGGAATAATCGAGGAACGAATTCTTGATCTCGTCCGCGACGTTGATCTTCGCGATTTTTTCACCGGCGGCGAACAACGGCGTGTTGCTCACCGGCAAATCATTCGACTCTTTGGATTCGGCCATAAAATTTTCCGTGACTGAAGTTAAAAATTAAACGTCCAGATTGCGCACGTTGAGCGCGTTATCCTCGATGAACTGTCTGCGCGGTTCGACTTCTTCGCCCATCAATTTTGAAAACATATCCTCGGCCTCGACCGCGTCGGTCAAATCAATCTTCAGGAGTTTGCGTACGGCGGGATTCATCGTCGTTTCAAAAAGTTCTTTTGCGTCCATTTCACCGAGACCTTTGAAGCGATACATCTGGATTCCTTTTTTGCCGACGGCTTTGACACCCGCGAGGATTTCGGGAATGGAAAACAGCGGCGTCACGGTCGCCTTGTCGCCTTCGCCTTCGATCAGTTCATACAACGGCTTGTCTTGTGCGGCGTAGTGGTCAACCGCCAGCCCTTTCTTGGAAAGTTTGCCCAGCAGATCGGCGATGGCTTTGCTTTCCAGATGCAAATCCGCCTCGACCGCGCGCCGCGTCTGGTTTTTCGGTTTATCGGATTTTTCCTTCGATTCCGATTCGCCGTAAAGATCATCGTTCTTGTCCTTGAACTTCTCGACGGCGTCAAGGTCTTCAAAATAATGGACGGTCTCATTGTTGCCCTCGCGAACCTTGATGAGGAAAACCGGGAACGTCCCTTTCTTGCCGCGCTTCTCGATATAATCTCCGAAGTCGCCGCCCTGGCGCCGGATGAACGTCGCGTATTTGTCGAGCGATTCGAGCAGTGTCAAAATTTCTTCGAGTTGTTTCGGCGCGAGTTCGCGTCCGTCCGCGAGATTTTTCAACTTCACTTCCTCCACGCCGTTTTGCAGCAGGATGCGGTTGAGTTGCGCGTCGTCGTCAATGTAATCCGTTTTCTTTTTGCGCGTGACCGAGTAAAGCGGCGGCTGGGCGATATAAACATAGCCGTCCTTGATGAGCTTCGGCATCTGCCGGTAAAAAAACGTGAGCAGCAGCGTGCGGATGTGCGAGCCGTCCACGTCCGCGTCGGTCATGATGATGATCTTGTGGTAACGCAATTTCGCGATGTCGAACGCGCCTTCGCCCTCGCCGTCGCCGATGCCCGTGCCGATGGCCGTGATCATCGTGCGGATTTCGTTGTTCTGAAGAACTTTGTCGAGTCGCGCCTTCTCGACGTTGATCAATTTGCCGCGAATCGGCAGAATCGCCTGAAATTTCCTGTCGCGTCCCTGCTTGGCCGAGCCACCGGCGGAATCACCTTCGACGATGTAAAGTTCCGTGTTCACCGGATCGCGGTCGGAACAATCCGCGAGTTTTCCGGGCAAACCGCCGCCGGTCAGCGCGGATTTGCGGACAGCTTCGCGCGCTTTTCGCGCGGCCTCGCGCGCGCGCGCGGCGTTGAGTCCCTTGTCAATGATGCGCTTGGCAATCGGCGGATTCGCGTCGAAATAACTCATCAAACCTTCGTAAGTCACCGAGCCGACAATTTTTTCAACTTCCGGCGAAAGCAATTTCACTTTCGTTTGAGATTCAAACTTTGGATCGCTGTGCTTCACCGAGATCACCGCCGTCAAACCTTCGCGCACGTCGTCGCCGGTGATTTGCGGGTCTTTTTCCTTCAGCAAATTGTTCGACTTAGCATATTGATTGATGGCGCGAGTGACCGCGCTGCGAAAGCCGGACAAATGTGCGCCGCCGTCGGGATTGTGGACCGTGTTCGTGTAGCAAAGCACCTGGTCGTTGTAACTGTCGTTGTATTGCAGCACGACCTCGACATGGACTTCGATTTTTTTGCCGTCGTTTTCCTCCTTCGTCTCCTTGCTGAATGCGATCGGCTTTGGGTGCAAAGGCGATTTGCTCTTGTTCAACTGTTTCACGAACTCCTCGATGCCGTCTTTGAAATAAAAAGTCTCCGGCTTCGCGTCGGATTGCCGTTCGTCGAGAAAAACGATTTCCAGACCGGAATTCAGGAAAGCCAGTTCGCGCAAACGCTGGGTGATGATTTCGGACTTGAACTCCGTCGTCTCGCGAAAGATCTCCGAATCGGGCTTGAACGTGATGAGCGTGCCCGTGGCGCTGGATTTGCCGATGACATTCAGTTTTTTCGTCGTCTTGCCTCGCTCGAATTCCATGTGGTACAACTTGCCGTCGCGCGAGACTTCGACTTCAAACCATTCGCTCACCGCGTTCACGCACTTCGCGCCGACACCGTGCGTGCCGCCGGAAAATTTATAACCGCCCTGGCCGTATTTGCCGCCGGAGTGTAGCGTCGTCAGCACCAGCTCGACACCGGAAATTTTGTATTGCGGATGGATGTCCACCGGAATGCCGCGCCCGTTGTCGTGGATTGAAATCGAGCCGTCCATGTGGATGGTCACTTCGATCTTATCGCAATGACCTGCAAGATGTTCGTCCACGGAATTGTCCAAAACTTCCGACACGCAATGATGCAGCGCGCGTTCGTCCGTGCCGCCGATATACATGCCCGGCTTCTTGCGCACGGCCTCGAGACCTTCGAGTTTTCCGAGTTGGGCGGAGCTGTAATCTCCTTTGACTGCGCCGCTCGCGGGCGTCCTTTTTTCTTCGGATGAATCAGATTTTTTCGGCATAAATGGAGTCGCGCCAATGCCTCTTTTAGCGTGTTGGCAGGCTCAAAAATTATAAAAAATTCGCCGGTTTTGCACAATCCTTAATTGAACAAATTTCGGGTAAAAAATACCATTAGTTGTGGCTGATTTTTCTTGCCAGCCGGACATATTGTGTTCACGAAATTTCCTGCTTCGCCGTGATTTTGGTGCAATTCCAATCTTGCTTTGGCGTCCGCTAACCGTAATTTCAACGAATGTCTTTGACTGAAAATCCGAGCGCCCATCCCGACCAATTTGTCCGCCGCCACATTGGGTCAAGCGCTGCCGAAACGAATGAAATACTCGCGCTTCTCGGCCGCAAAAATCTGGATGAATTGATTGACGCCGCTGTTCCAAAAAACATCCACCTCGAAAAGAAATTAAATCTTCCCGTTGCACGCGGCGAATTTGACACGCTCGCCGACTTGAAAAAAATCGCCGACGAAAACAAAATATTCCGCTCGTTCATCGGCATGGGTTATTACGATTGCATCACGCCGCCGGTCATCCAACGCAACGTTTTGGAAAATCCCGGCTGGTACACGCAATACACGCCGTATCAGGCGGAGATTTCCCAAGGCCGTCTCGAAGCGCTTTTGAATTTTCAAACGATGGTCGCCGATTTGACCGCGCTGCCCATCGCCAACGCCTCGCTGCTCGACGAGGCGACCGCCTGCGCCGAGGCGATGACGATGTCGCACATGCTCAAAGACGGGCGCAACATTTTTTTCGTCTCCGAAAATTGTCATCCGCAAAACATCGAAGTCCTTCGCACGCGCGCGAAAGCTTTGGGAATCGAAGTTGTCCTCGGCAATCACGAAAATTTCCAGTTCAGCGAAAAAGTTTTCGGCGCGCTCGTGCAATATCCCGACACGTTCGGCGCGATTCACGATTTTGCGCCGTTCGTGGAAAAAGCTCGCGCCGCCGGAGCGCTCGTCACGGTCGCAACAGATTTGCTGGCGCTGACTTTGCTGAACCCACCCGGCGAATTCGGCGCGGACATCGCCGTCGGCAGCGCGCAACGCTTCGGCGTGCCGCTCGGCTACGGCGGGCCGCACGCGGCATTTTTCGCCACGCGCGATGAATTCAAACGCCACATTCCCGGACGCATCGTCGGCGTGTCCAAGGATACTCACGGCAAACCCGCTTTGCGCCTCGCGCTGCAAACTCGCGAGCAGCACATCCGCCGAAAAAGCGACGAGCAACATTTGCACCGCGCAGGCGTTGCTCGCGAACATGGCTTCGATGTATGCGGTTTATCACGGGCCGGAAGGTTTGAAGAAAATTGCGGAGCGCGTTCATGCCTTGGCGCAAATTCTCGCGGCCGGCCTGACTAAACTCGGCCACAAAGTTTCCGCAAAAAATTATTTCGATACGATTCGTGTTGAACTCGCTGGAAAAAGCGCGCCGGAAATTTTGAAAATCGCCGAAGTTCATCGCATGAATTTCCGTGTGGTTGATGAAAAGAACATCGGCATTTCGCTCGACGAAACCAGCAGCGCGAATGACGTTGAGGAAATCTGGCAAATCTTTAATGGCGACAAAGCTACCGCTTTCACCATGGCGGAACTTGCGCCGACCAATTCGCAATTCACAATTCGCAATTCGCAATTTCTCCAGCACTCTGTCTTTAACCGCTATCACTCCGAGACCGAGATACTCCGCTACATCAAGCGTCTCGAATCGCGCGATCTCTCGCTCACCGTTTCGATGATTCCGCTCGGCTCCTGCACGATGAAGCTCAACGCCGCTGCGGAAATGTTTCCCGTGTCGTGGCCGGAGTTCGCGAAGATTCATCCGTTCGCGCCGGTCAAGCAGACGCGCGGCTACCAGATTTTATTTCAGCAACTTGAAGATTGGCTCGCGGAGATCACCGGCTTCGCGGGAATTTCGTTGCAGCCCAACGCCGGTTCGCAGGGCGAATACGCCGGGTTGCTCGTCATCCGCGCGTATCACGAATCGCGCGGCGACGCGCATCGCAATTTTTGTTTGATTCCCACTTCCGCGCACGGCACGAATCCGGCGAGCGCGGTCATGGCCGGAATGAAAGTCGTCGCCGTCGCGTGCGACACGAACGGAAACATTGACATGACCGACTTGCGCGCGAAAGCTGAGGCGCACAAAAATGATTTGTCGGCGCTGATGATCACTTATCCGAGCACGCATGGCGTGTTCGAGGAAACGATTCGCGAGATTTGCGAAATCATCCACGCTAACGGCGGACAGGTTTACATGGACGGCGCGAACATGAACGCGCAAGTCGGTTTGACTTCGCCCGGCTTCATCGGCGCGGACGTCTGCCATTTGAATCTGCACAAGACGTTTTGCATCCCGCACGGCGGCGGCGGGCCGGGCGTCGGGCCGATTGGCGTGGCGGAACATCTCGTGGAGTTTCTGCCCGGCCACAACGTCATCAATCTCGGCGGCGAAAATCCCATCGGCGCCGTCGCCGCCGCACCATGGGGCAGCGCGGGCATTTTGCCGATTTCATGGATGTATATCGCGATGATGGGCGCGGACGGACTGACCGAAGCGACGAAGTTCGCGATTCTGAATGCGAATTACATTTCCAAGCGGCTGGAAAATTATTTTCCGACTTTGTATCGCGGACATGGCGACCTCGTTGCGCACGAATGCATTCTCGATTTGCGCCGGTTCAAAAATGTCACCGTCGAGGACGTGGCGAAGCGGCTGATGGATTACGGATTTCACGCGCCGACGATTTCGTGGCCCGTGCCCGGCACGATGATGGTCGAGCCGACCGAGAGCGAATCGAAATACGAACTCGACCGTTTCTGCGACGCGATGATTTCCATCCACGCCGAAATTGCCGCGATTGAAAATGGTTCTGCCGACGCGAAAAATAATCTGCTCAAGAACGCGCCGCACACGGCCGACCAGATTGCCAGTGACAATTGGAGTCGTCCCTACACGCGCGAAGCGGCGGCGTTTCCGGCGAAGAGTTTGCTCGAATACAAATTCTGGCCGCACGTCAGCCGCGTGGACAATGTCTTCGGCGACCGCAATCCGGTTTGCACCTGCGCGGGTATGGAAAATTATACCTGAATCAACACTCCTGCGCGACGCGGCGGAAGTGGTAGCCCACGATCGCGAATTCGATCGCGCGACGGAAGTGGTTCGGACGCCGCAGCAGTGTGCCCCAAAAAAAACGCCAATACGCCACGCGCCCGCGATACCAGATGCCCAGCAGCCAGAACGATTTCGCGAAGGCCATGATGTCCGCGCGCGACAGACGCAGTCTTGACCCGGTGGTGCGATGGTTTTCGAAAAATGTCCGGACGCGCTGGTAATAGGCCTTCGGCTCGTAAAGTTTTTTCATCAGGTCGCGGTAACCCGATTGCAGAAATTCGCGGTTGAGCTTCGGTTTGAAATTGAGCGCGGCGTCCGTGTTGTTGCCGCTGGTTTCCGTTTCGAGGCGGCCTTCGGTTTTCAGCCGCTTGTATAATCGCGTTTGCGGCAGCGCGGTGAGCAACCCGACCATCGCCGTGACCACGCCGGAATGCTGGATGAATTCAAACTGCCGCTTGAAGATGTCCGTCTTGTCGCTGTCGAAACCCACGATGAATCCGCCCATGATCTCAAGCCCGCGCTGTTGCAACGTGCGCACCGCCGCCACAAGATCGCGCCCGCGATTCTGGAGCTTGCGACATTCTTCCAGCGCCTCCACCGACGGCGTCTCAATGCCGACGAAGACTTTTGTGAAACCGGCTTCCACCATCAGCGCGCACAACTCCGCATCGTCGGCGAGATTCACCGACGCTTCCGTGAGAAAACCCATTTGCGCCCGCGTGCGCCGGCGCCAGCCGATGATTTCATGCAGCAACGCCTTTGTCCGCCGTTTGTCGCCGATGAAATTATCGTCCACGATGAACACCATTTCCTTCCATCCCCGCAACCGCAATTCCTCCAACTCGGCGACCAATCGTGCCGGCGATTTTGTGCGCGGCACGCGGCCGTTCATCACGATAATGTCGCAAAATTCGCAATCATACGGACAGCCGCGCGAAAATTGCGCGGACAGCGTCACATAATTGTTCAGGTTCACGAGATCCCAGCGCGGCATCGGCGTCTGCTCAAGGCTCGGCCAGCCCGGCGCCTTGTAAATGTGTTGAAGCCGACCATTCCTCAAATCCTCCACCAGTTGCGGCATGACTTCCTCCGCTTCGCCTAAAACGAAATGCTGGATTTCCGGAAATGTTTCATGCCCGGTCGTGAACAGCGGCCCGCCGGCGATGACGCGTTTGCCGAATCCGGCGCACCGCGCCACAATGCCGTGCACCGACTCCTTGTGCACGATCATGGCACTGATCATCACGAAATCCGCCCAATGCAGGTCCACGTCCTTGAGCCGCTCGACGTTCATGTCCACCACGCGGAGTTGCCAGTGGCGCGGCAGCATGGCGGCCACCGTCAGCAAACCCAGCGGCGGGAACGCGGCTTTCTTGGAAACGAATTTCAGAACGTGTTTGAAACTCCAAAACGTGTCCGGCGTTCGCGGACTGACCAATAAAATTTTCATCGTTACCACGGCTTTCTAGCGCAATGGCAAAATATAATCTCTTCAGACAAAACCTCCGAATCAAATCTTTGATTCATCGTCTGCCGGATATTGCAATCGCAATGGCAAGAATTGCGTGGCTTGCTCCAAAATTTATCAAGGCAGTTTGCTCAAAGCCGCATTCACGCCCGCGACGAGCGCGTTGACACGTGCTTGCAGTGAAAAATCGGACGGTGCTTCAAGCGTGTAGCCTTGCCGCGATTTGTGCGTGATAAGATAAAATGCTTCCGGCCAGTCGGGACGTTCCTGCGGCAAAATGTTCGGTCGCACGATTCCGCCTTTCGCCGCGCGGCCTTCGATGCTTTCGGACAGATCAACGGGACAAACTTTCTGGACGGCTTCGATCATTTTTTCCGCGAGCGACGGTTTTGAATCCGGGCTTTGTTCGTAGACATAAAATCCGTGGGATTCCCAGTCCTCATGCAGGCAGAGATACAGATCAAACTTCGGCTGCCGTTCCAGCCACGCGATGTGCGCGCGGACTTCGGTGGACTGCGGATTGCGATAATCGCGGTTCAAATCCTGGCCACTGTCATTTTCGCGCCGGTTCAAAGTGAAGCCGGTGGGATTCAGGCATGGCAGCAAATAAATCTCCGCGTTGTCAGGCCAGTGATTTTCCTGAATCAAGCGCAATGCCGCCACAGGGCCGGCGGGTTCGTCTCCGTGGATGCCGGTGCTGATGTAGATACGGGTTGATGGTTGAGAGTTGAGACTTGAGGGATGATGGAGGGCAAGCCACTTGAACCCATCTTGCTCGTGGAAAATTTCTGAATGCCAGCCAAATTTTTGAGTTGCGATTTCGACCTCGCGCAGCACGGCGCGGATGTCAATTGTCTCGCCGTGATAGCCGCCATGATTTTTGCCGAGCCGCTGCATCGCGACGATTAAACCGCCACGGTTGCCGCTTCGCAACTGTTCTTACCGCAGCCGCAGCCGGTTTCTTCCTGATCACTGAAATCGTGGCTGTCCCAGTTCGGGTCGAGGCCGAGGTCTTTGAGCATCTGGAGATCTTTTTCGACGGGCTGGTTCAGCGTGGTGAGATAATTGCCGACCATCAGCGCGCTCGCGCCGGCCATGAAAATCATGCTTTGCGCGTCGCGCAGGTTCACGGTGCGGCCGCCGGCGATCATGATTTCCTGTCGCGGCAAAATGAAACGAAAGCACGCGATGGTCTTCAAAATTTCCATGACGGGTAGGGGCTCGTTCTTGGCGAACGGCGTGCCGGGAATCGGATTGAGGATGTTCACGGGCACAACATTCGCGCCGATGGCCTTCAGTTCAAACGCGAGGTCGCAGCGGTCGGCGCGCGTCTCGCCCATGCCGATGATGCCGCCGGAACAAATCTTGATGCCGGCTTTTTTCAGATAGCCGATGGTTTCGAGCCGGTCGTCGAACGTGTGCGTGGAGCAGGTCTGCGGAAAAAAGCGGCGCGAGCTTTCGAGGTTGTGGCCGTAACATTCCAGCCCGGCCTCCTTCAAGCGGTTGGCGACTTCCTGTTTCTTGATGATGCCGAGCGAGGCGTCGGGACGCGTCTTGCCGCCGGCTTTCAAATCGCGGATGCGGTCGCAGACTTCATCGAGCATCGGGCCTTCGTTGAGACCTTTCCACGCGGCGACGAGGCCGACGGCGGTGACGGAATTTTTATTTGCTTCGTCAGCCGCTTCGTTCACGGGTTCGGGTTCGATGAACCCATATTTCGGCGAGCCGGTCTGGTAATGCGACGATTGCGCGCAGAAGCTGCAATTCTCCGAACACGCGCCGGCCTTGGCGTTGACGATGGAGCAGAGATGAATCTTGTTGCCCTTGAATTGTTCGCGGATGCGGTTCGCCCATGAGAGCAAATCGAGAATGTCAGCGGAGCTTTCGAGATTGAACAGCCACAACGCTTCGTCGCGCGTGATTTGTCCGCCGCCCAAGACCCGTTCGCCGAGGGTGGAAAGTTTATGGTGATTTGTTGCGTCAACCGGTTTCGCTATCATGGTTGACAGCGTAATGCGCGGACTGAATTTTGCAAGCGGCTGTTATTGCGCAGCCGGCGGGACTTTGGACGGGATCGCCTGACTCAAGAAAGAAGCGAGCGAGGCGATTTGCATGTCAGAGAGCGGCCCGCCATCGGAGGCCGAGAATGCGGGCATGAGCGAACCGGCCTTGCCGTGCGCGATCCATGTGCTCCAGAAATCCGCGTTGGTCGGCACTTTGAGCGCGTGCAAATCCGGCACCATCGTCGCTCGATTTTCGGCCTCGTGGCAAATGCCGCAGTCGGCGTCGTAAAGCGCCTTTCCGTATTTTCTTTGCCCGGGCTTCACATGACAGGTCGCGCAATCGCCGTGAAACACAGCCTGCCGGTCAACTTTTGCTGCAGCGAGCGCGCGCGCGCGGTCGGCGTCGTTCATCGTGGGAATCACCGGCGGCAAAATATTAATGCGCAGCATGAGCGTCTTTTTGCCTTTGTCGGTCGAAACTTCAACGGTTTTGTACAACGTGCCGCTTTTGCCTTCGAGATTCACCGACAAATCGAACTGGCCGTTTGTTCCGGGCGGAATCGTCCACGGCAGCGACGACGGCAATTTTGACGTCGTGCAGCCGCACGACGGATGAACGGCCAGAATCGTAACGGCGATCGGTGTGAAATTTGTAATTGCGGTGACGTTTGTCAGGATAATGGAATTGGTACTCGTGATGACGTTGGTGACTAGTGAGATGTCAATGCGCTTCGCAACATTCGTAAAATTAAAAGTGAAATTTGCCTGTTCCTGATCAGCACCGGCGTCCGTGGCTTTTGAAGTTCCGTCCCAGGCCAGCACGCCGTCAGGCAGAGGAACGTTTGAATGGGAAATGTCGGGAACATAAATCGTTCGCGTCGTTATAAAATTGCCGGGTGGATTGGTGTCGCCGGCAAAAAGCGAAGCGGTGGAAAAAATGATTCCCCCGAACACAGACATGAAAAGCCGGCTGAATTTCATAAAGATTTTTAAAACTAAACCATCCGTCCTCTTTTGACGAGCAGGAATTGATTTGGTTTCGAAAATTTCACAAGCGATTCAACGCGCTCAACACGGCCTTGACCGACGCGAGTTCGATGTTCGTGTCCACGCCCGCGCCCCAGCGCGACTTGCCGTCGGTGGTTTTGATTTGAATATAGGAAATCGCCGCCGCCGTTTCGCCGGAACTCAAGGCGTGCTCGCTGTAATTTGTAATTTCAAATTTTGGAACGCCTATCTGTGAAAATCCATGGACGAGCGCGGCCAATGGGCCGTTGCCTTCGCCAGAAAATTCCACGGGCTTTTTGTCGCGCAATAATTTCGTGCGGCATTTCACGATTCCGTTTTTACTTTCTGTTTCAAAACTGACGAGTTTCCACCTTTTTGATTTGTCGAGTGTCTCGACAATTCTTTTGCTAAATTTTTTGATTTGCGACGGCGTCATCTTCGCTTTTCGTTCTTTAATCTTTGCAGTTTGTTCTTCGACGTATTCGCGCCAAAACATTGCTTTTAATTCTGCGGCACTTACTTCGCGTCCCATTTTGTCCACAATTTCATTCGCAATCGGACCGAACTCGCGCTGCATATCCTTTGGCAACTCGATTCCAAATTCGCTTTCGAGCAAATACGCGACGCCGCCTTTGCCGCTTTGTGAATTCACTCGAATGACTTCGCGGTATTCGCGCCCGATGTCGGTCGGGTCAATCGTGAGATATGGCACGTCCCAAAAAGCGAGGGGAGTTTCTTTCAAATAATCATGAATAGTCGCCACAATCCAAGGTGAATTCCAATCCGGACAATCGCTCCATTTCGGAGCTTGAAAGAGAGTAGTCACATGCCTCTCTTCTGGTTTCAACTGATAGAAACGCTCCCAAACTTTATGCGCGTTTACTTTGGAGAACCCATAAGTTCGATCTCCTTCCGAAGGAGTGATTAAAACTTTATCTGCCTTATCTTCATCTACCTCAATGAAAAATTTGTTGCCTTGCACGAGAGTTTTGTAGTCCCGTTTCTGTTTTTGCAACCATTTCCAAAAATTTTCAAAAGGCTCCGCGATACCTTTCTTTATGGCGTCCTGATGCGAGCCGCTGAACGCGGTGAAAACCAATTCGCCCGCGTAAGGCTGGCGCGGCGGAACGGTCATGCCAGTGCAACGCTCGTAAACTTCGATGAGTGAATTGAGATTCGAGAAATCCAAATTCGGATCAATGCCGTGCTGATAAAGATTCAACGCGACAGTCACGATGTCCAAATTGCCCGTGCGTTCGCCGTTGCCGAACAAAGTTCCCTCAACGCGATCCGCGCCCGCGAGCAAGCCGAGTTCCGTCGCCGCGACGCCGGTGCAGCGGTCATTGTGCGTGTGCAAACTGATGATGAGCGAATCGCGATTTTTGATATTACGGCACATCCATTCGATTTGATCCGCATAAACATTGGGCATCGCGACCTCGACTGTGTCCGGCAGATTCAAAATCATTTTGTGTTGCGTTGTCGGCTGCCACACGTCCATGACGGCCTCGGAAATTTCCTTCGCGAATTCCACTTCCGTCATGCTGAAACTTTCCGGCGAATACTGGAGCATCACTTCCGTGCCTTTGAGCTTCGGCAAACGGTCTTTGATCCATTGCGCGCCGCGCACGGCGACCTCGACGATTTCCTTTTTCGATTTTCCAAAAACGACGCGGCGCTGCGCGGGCGAAGTGGAATTATACAAATGGATGATCGCCTTCTTCGCGCCCACGAGCGACTCGACGGTGCGCTCGATCAAATCCTCGCGCGCCTGCACGAGCACCTGCAACCACACGTCGTCCGGCGCGTGGCCTTTTTCGATGAGCAAACGGTTGAACGCAAATTCCGTGTTCGACGCGGACGGAAAGCCGACTTCGATCTCCTTGAAACCGGTTTTCACCAGCGTCTGGAACAATTCCAATTTTTGCGACACGTTCATCGGCACGGCGAGCGCCTGGTTGCCGTCGCGCAAATCCACGCTGCACCAGCGCGGCGCGTGCGTGAGCGTGCGCGAAGGCCACTGGCGGTCGGGCAACTTCGGCGCGTGTTGGAACGGCCGGTATTTTTTCGACGGATCTTTTTGCATTTCGTGTGCTTTCTGATTATTGCCGTCCGGCGATGAAGTTAAAACAAAAAACCCACCGCCGTCTGGCAGTGGGTTGATAAAGTTCGTGAACGAATCAAAACCCGGCTGCCGCGCTGATCAGTAGCGCGTTCGCAAGCAGCAGGTTTAAATTGCAATTCATGGCTATAACGTAATAATCACTTCAGTTTGCGTCAAACTCTTTTTATATGCCCGACCCAATTTCATTGATAGCAACGGGTGCTGCTGTCGGCGGCTTCGCTGGTAAAATTGCTGAAAAAGCTTGGGATAGTGCCGAAAAATGGTTGCACGAAAAATTCGGCTCACATGAGGCAGAAGCGCAAAAGCATGCCCGTAAAAACGCAGCAAGATTTGTTTCTGAATTTAGAATCCAACTGGAAATTTTGGAGAACAAAGGGTCAGTTAATCCAAAGAAGCTTGCTGAAACGCAAAAACACCCACAATTTTCAGCCCTTTTGCAACAGACAATTTTAAACGCTGCTCAAACAGACAGCGAAGCAAAACACAAACTACTCGCAAAATTAATTGCGCTCCGTCTGGCATCTTCAACTGAAAATACAATTACACTCGCATCTCAATTGGCGTCCGACGCCATCAGTCGCTCTACATCTGGCCAATTGAAATTGATGGCTTTGTGCTGTTTCTTAGAAGACATTCGGCCTGGCAGCACCCTTGCTAGTTCCGCCTACCGAAAGTGGATTGGAATACATCTCAAACCATTCATTGATTTTGAATTTAATGAGCATGATGTTTGGCATCTCGTCGCGATAGCCTGTGCAAGCTTCGACCCTCCATCTGAACGCAATTTAGAACTTCTGTTACAAATGAAGGGTGGTTTGAAATGCCTCGAAACTACTTTCGAAAAGATTCCTGAAGTAGAAGTTCTGCAAATCAATTGGAATTTGGGTTTAGCTGGCGTGCATTTAACTTCAGTCGGTTCAATTGTTGGCGGACTCGCATTAGGCCAGATTAATGGAATTGATTATGGAATGCCGGATTGGAAATAAGATTGTGTAGGTCTGCGGTTAACGAACTATCCAATAAATGCCGCATGAACCGCTTTTGTCGCCGCTTCACCTTTCGCCAAATCAATGACGACGGAGATTTTTATTTCGCTCGTCGAGATCATGTCAATGTTCACGCCGGCTTGCGCGAGCGTTTCAAACAGCTTTCCGGCCACGCCCGTGTGCGATTTCATGCCGACACCGACGATGGACAGCTTGCCGATTTTTTCGGCGGTGATCACGTCGCGCAGGCCGATCTCTTTTTTCAGGCCGTCGATGACCTTTTGCGCCTTGAGCAAATCCGGCTTGTCCATCGTGAAAGAGATGTCCGTCTGCGGCGTGCCGGTGCCGTGACTGATGTTCTGGACGATCATGTCCACGTTCACGGTCGCGTCGCCGAGCGCCTTGAAAATCTTCGCGGCCACGCCGGGCTTGTCGGGCACGCCGACGAGCGTGACCTTGGCTTGATTTTTGTCGAGCGCGACGCCGCGCACGACGACGCCTTCCATGCTTTTGGTTTCTTCTTTCACAATCGTTCCTGGGTTTTCGTTTAGGCTGCTGCGGACTTCAAACACGACGCCGAATTTTTTTGCAAATTCAACCGAACGGCTTTGCATTACCTTCGCGCCGAGGCTGGCGAGCTCGAGCATTTCGTCGTAGGAAATTTCCGAAAGCTTGTTCGCGTTCGGCACAAGGCGCGGGTCCGCGGTGTAAACGCCGTCAACGTCGGTATAAATCTGGCAAAGGTCGGCCTTGAGCGCGGCGGCGAGCGCGATGGCCGTCAAATCCGAACCGCCGCGGCCGAGCGTCGTGATCTGGCCGTCCTTCGTTTCGCCCTGAAAACCGGCGACGATTACGACATTGCTTTGTTTCAAAAGCTCGTGAACTTTTTTCGGCGTGATGTTGTGGATTTTCGCCTTCGTGTGAACCACGTCGGTGACGATGCCCGCCTGCGCGCCGGTGAGCGACACGGCGGGAATGTTCAACGCGTGCAGCGCGATGGCCGTGAGCGCGATGGTCTGCTGCTCGCCGGTCGCGAGGAGCATGTCCATCTCGCGTTCGCTCGGCAACGGCGCGATGTCCTTGGCGAGCTTGATGAGGCCGTCGGTCACGCCGCTCATCGCGGAGACGACGACGACAATCTTGTCGCCCTGCGCGTGATATTTCGCCACGCGCGCCGCGACATTCTTGATGCGGTCGGTGTTGCCCACCGAAGTGCCGCCGTATTTTTGGACGATCAGAGCCATGTTAAATTTTCGGAACGGGAAGAATGCCAGAAATATGCTGGCAATCAAGTCGCGTGACGCTGGATGAGATAATCGCGAAATTTTCCGTAATTCGCTCCCATGCGGTCAAAATCTTCCGGTAATTTGATGGCGGCGGTCATCGCTGGCGGAACATCGGGCGCGAAGCCGATGGTCTTTTCAATTTCTTCCGGGAATTTCGCCGGATTTGCCGTTTCGAGAATCACGGCGGGCAGGCCGTTGAGCGATTCGATGGCCAGCCAGTCCTGAAAGCCGCGCCACGCGACCGCGCCGTGCGCTTCGAGCAGCAATTCGTATTTGTTCCAAACTTCGCGGATCGTCTCGCGCGTGCGCTGGTCGGAGATCGAACTGGAAAACAGATCGCGGCGCATCGCGACGAGGTCTGGCTGCTGATGGATTTTGCCGGTCTCGTCCATGCGCCCGCCATAGACCGCCACGAGCCGCGCGAGATTGCTCGGATGCCCGACGTTCATCGCGTTGGAAACGGAATTGCGCGACGGCGAAATTTTTTCGTAATGGCCGCTGGTGAGAAATTTTGGAAACGCGTCGTTGTCGTTGACCGACGCGATGAGCTTTCTGATTGGCAAACCCATCTGCCGCGCGACGATCGCGCCCATCATGTCGCCGAAATTTCCACTCGGCACGGAAAAGACAATCGGTTCGCCCGGTTTCGCCAGTCGCGACGCGGCGTAGAAATAATAAATGCTCTGCGGCAGTAAACGTCCGATGTTGATGGAGTTTGCAGAAGACAATGGAAAATGTTTCAGTGCCGGATCGGCGAAGGCTTGCTTCACCATCGCCTGACAGTCGTCGAACTTGCCGTCAATCGCCACGGTGCGGACGTTGCCGGTCAGCGTGGTCATCAGCTTGCGCTGGCTCAAGCTGACTTCATCAATCGGAAAAAGAACGATGACGCGGATGCCGGGCACATTATGAAACGCGTGCGCGACCGCCGCACCGGTGTCGCCGCTGGTGGCGGTGAGAATCGTTAAGTGTTTTCCATCTTCGCGAAGAAATTGCCCCATGAGTTGCGCCATCATTTGTGCGGCAAAATCTTTGAACGATGCTGTCGGGCCTTGATCCAGCCGTATCACATGAACACGGTCGTAAACTTTCTCAAGCGGGATGTCGAAGTTGTAGGCGTCGCGGCAAATCGCGGCAAGCACATCGGATGGGATGATGCCGTCGGTATATTTCGACAAGACGCGGAAAGCAATCTCGTGATATGGCAATTTCGCGAACGTAGCGATTTCATCCGGCGCGAGCTGCGGAAATTTTTCGGGAAAATAAAGTCCGCGATCCGGCGCCTGACCGGCGAGCATCGCCTCGCGTAAACTGACTGCGGGCGATTGACCGTTGGTGCTGCTAAAGAAGAGTGGCATTTTTGTTTTGATAGAGACTCGTCACCTCGTCTCCTACGATTATTCACTCAAAATTTTCCACCCGAATCATCACCGGCTTGCTTTTGATGACGGGAAGCTTACCGATTTTTTTCAATGCGCCGTTCACCGCGCCGTTGGTCGCGTAGTGCAGCATGAAAATCAGCGGGACGCCTTCGCCTTCGTGACCTTCGGGCTGGATGACGGACGAGATGCCGATTTTTGCCGCGCCGAAAATTGCCGCGATTTTTGCGAGTGTGCCGGGGCGGTCAATGACATTGAGGCGCACGAAATACTGCGAAACGACGTCTTCAATCGGCACAACCGCACCGGAACATTCGTGCGGCACGAACGGCGGCAGGCGATGTTTGTTGGAAAATTTCAAATCAAGCGCGGCATCGGCCAGATCGCTCAAAACCGCGCTGGCCGTGGCGTCCTTGCCCGCACCGCGCCCATAAAAAAGAGAATCGCCGACAACGTCGCCGCGAACAAAGACGGCGTTGAAAACGTGATTTACACTGGCCAGAACGTGTGCGTTCGGAATCAAAGTCGGATAGACTGAAACCTGCACGTGACAAGCGCCTTCGATTTTTTTGACGATGCCGAGCAGTTTGATGGTGTAGCCGAGTTCGCCGGCGAACTTGATGTCGAGCGCGCTGACGTGGCGAATTCCTTCAACGTAAATTTTTTTTGGATTGACCCAAAAGCCGTGCGCGAGCGACGCGAGAATTCCAATCTTGTGCGCGGCGTCGTGGCCGTCAATGTCCAAATCCGGCGGTGTCTCGGCGTAACCGAGTTTTTGCGCGTCGGCGAGGACTTCGGCGAAGTCCGCGCCTTCGAGTTTCATCCGGGTCAAAATGTAATTGCAAGTGCCGTTGACGATGCCGTAAAGCGCATTGATGCGGTTGCCGACAAATCCTTCGCGCAACGATTTGATGATGGGAATGCCGCCGCAAACGCTCGCTTCGTAATAAAGATTCGTACCGTATTTTTTTGCCGCCGCAAAAAGCTCTTCACCATGCGCGGACAGCAGCGCCTTGTTCGCCGTGATGACGGGTTTGCCGAGTTTGAGCGCGGCCAGAATCATTGTCCGGGCGATGGTGGTGCCGCCGACGAGTTCGACGACGATGTGAACATCGGGATCGTTGACCACGCTCTGCCAATCGGCCGTCATCACCGAAGGCGAGATGGGGTACGGTCGCGGTTCGTCAAACGATTTGACCGCGACTTTGCGGATGGCGACCTTGACGCCGATGCGCGAAGCCATGAGGCCGCCGTTGAGTTGAAGGGCGTGAAACACGCCGCTGCCCACGGTACCGCCGCCAATCATTCCAATGTTCACTTGTTGCATTGAGTGCACAGCTTGCCGCGAAACGGAGCAGGGGACAATTCAATTTTGAATCGGTGCCGCGCGATTGTCGGCTATTCCTTCTCGTGCTGCCGCGCAAAAATAAAAACCGGCAGCGCGGCGAGTTGCAGCACGACGGAGAAAATAATCATCGCGGGAATGGATTTGTCGTAAAGCAAACCCATTGTCGCGCTGCCCGCAAACCATGCGACGCCGAACGCGGTGTCGAACACGCCGAAAGCCGTGCTGCGTTTATCTCTCGGAATGACGCCGGCGAGCACCGCCTTGAGCAGCGCATCCTGCGCGCCCATGCCGATGCCCCACAAAATCATTCCGGCCAGCGCGAAACCGAATCCGCCAAGAAAAACACACGGCGCGAACAACGCGCCGAGAAAAAATGCCAGCACGACGACCGGCATTCCGATTTTGTCCAGCAGCTTTCCGAAAATCAACGCCGCTAGTGCGCCTGTGACCATCGCGGCAGAATAAAAAACCGGGATGGCGCTTTGCGCGACCGTCCCGGCTTTTTGAAAATGAAATGCGATCAGTGAAAAATCCGCAAAACCGGCGGCAATCAGCGCGCCCGCGAAAACGTAGAGCCAGTAGGCTTTGGAAAATCTTTTCGTTTTGAGAATTGTCGGCACTCGTTTTTCAAGTTCATGCGGACGCGGATAAAAAATTCTGGCAACGACGACTGTTGCCAGACAAAGCAGCGCCGGAATCAACAAAATCGCAAAGGCTTTGTGATAGCCGCCGTGCAGATACAAAACCAATGCCATGATGAGCGGGCCGATGGTCGCGCCGGTCTGATCCAGAAATTCGTTCAGGCCGAAAGCCCAGCCTTGGCCGATTTGACTTCCTGCATGCGAAAGCATCGCGTCGGTCGAAGGTTTGCGGATCGCGCGTCCGGTTCTTTCCGCGACCATCAACGCCGCCGCGAGCGGCCAGTTGCCCGCCAGCGCGAGCGCGGGAACGGCGAGCATGTTGACGGCGTAACCTATAAAAATAAAAATCCAATATTTGTGTGTCTTGTCGGCGAAATAACCGGAGACGGAACGGAGGCTGTAGCCGATCAACTCACCAAATCCGGCGACGAACCCGACGGCGGTCGCACTTGCACCGAGCGAACCGAGAAACGGTCCGGTGATGCCGCGCGCGCCTTCGTAAGTCATGTCGGCGAACAACTGGACGACACCGATGATGAGAACGAACTGCAGCGCCAGTTTTGCGACGGGATTTTTCACACACTCGTTCACCCGATGAATCTGCCAATCAACCGCCCAACTTCCTCCAACTCGCGCGTTTTGTCAGGTGTATATTCGTGCTGGCGAATCGTCCCAATGCCGATTGTTCCAACAGTTTTGTCACCGTTGCGCAACGGCACGCACAGCGCACCACCCACGCCGGTTTGTTTTGCGCCGGGCTTGGCCACGCCGCTGGAATCCGTTTGCAGATTGCAAATCGTCACCGGTTTGTTTTGCGCGACGACTTGACCGGCAATTCCTTTTCCGACCGGAATCGTTTTGACAACTTCGAGCACTTGTGGCGGCAGGCCGACTTGAGCTGCGAGATAGAGCAGTTGATTCTCGCTGTCGAGCCGATGAATCGTGCCGTTTTCGGAATGAAATTCTGCGAGAACAAGACGCAGCGATTGTTCCAAAACGATTTCGCGCGCCTCGCCGCTTTTCAGCAACGATGAAATTTTTTCGTGCAGTTCGTTCATGGCTTTGTCTCGCCTGAACGATAATGCAGCACCTTCACTTTTTCCAATGTCACAAGTCCGCCGCCGATCATTTTGTCGAGCGTCGGCAGAAATGAATTTATTTTTTCCTCACTGTCCACGATTTCGATGACGAGCGGCAAATCCATTGAGAGTCGCAGGATTTTTGCCGTGTGCAGCCGGCTCGCCTTGCCGAAACCCATCGGCCCGCGCAGCACGGTCGCGCCCGCGAGATGCGACTCGCGCGCGGCGAGAACGATGGCCTCATAGAGCGGTCTGTGTTCCCAGCGGTCACTTTCGCCGATGAAAATCCGGAGCAGGACTGCGTCGTTTGGAATTTGCATATTAATTTCCTTTCATTGAATTGAAGACCGAGCCGAGCAGATAGCCGAGCCAGACGGCGATCATGCAAAGCACGACGGACAGGATGACATTACCGCAGGCGTAAAGCCATTCGCGGTCGCGCAGCAGGTTCAGCGTTTGCAAACTGAATGACGAAAACGTCGTGTAGCCGCCGCAAATGCCGATCATCAAAAATTGCGTGGCGAAGGCGCGCGATTGCGAATCCATCCGGCCTTCGGGAATCGCCAGCGCGGCGATGATGCCGATGACGAACGAGCCGGTGACGTTGACGACGAGCGTGCCCCATGGAAACGTCTCGCCGAATTTTCCAGACATGATGCCGTTAAGCCAGAAGCGGCCTACACTGCCGAGCGCGCCTCCGATTGCGACCCAAAGATATGCTGTGTTCATAAAACTCCTGCGAATGTTTTTTTCACTCGTAGGAGTCATCAGCGCTGAAACGGTCAGGCGGTTTTCCCATGCGGGACGGCAAACTCCATTGCCGCCGGATTTTTACCGGGCTTGTCACAATTTGGCAACTGCAAAGCGAATGGAAGATTGCGCGGATTGATCCGAATCCTCATAATATTGCCGTGCGTTGCCTGAATTATTTTCGTGCGTTGATTGTCGCGGCGTTCCTGTCGCATGTGCCGGCGGCTCCGGCACAGACGAACAACTTTTCCATTTATGCCGATACTTTGGCCAATGGTTTTTATGAACGCGGCTGGGCGGCTTACAGCCTGATCAACACGTCGCCGGTTCATTCAGGGACTTATTCCGTCGGTGTCACCGCCACCAACTGGCAGGGTATCGCCTTCTCCCATCCGGAGTTTGATGTCAGCCCTTATACGAGTTTGAGTTTTTGGGTCAACGGCGGCGCGAAAGGCGGGCAGCAGATTCAGGTTCAGGGTTTGCTCGGCAACGTCAACCCGCCGCAGAACGTTTACTATCGCGCCACTCTTTTGCCCGACACGTGGCAGAAAATCACCGTTCCGCTGGCCGAACTCGGCGTGGCCGGCAAAACAAACTTCACGGACATCTGGATTCAACTGGCTCCCAACGGGACCACCAACACATTTTATATTGATGACGTTGAATTGGATGCCAAAACAGTCCCGCCGCCCGTCGTTCTCGCCGCGAGCGCTCCGCCGCCGCCCATAGTTCCAGCAGTAAGCAGTTCGCCACCCGTCGTTCTCAAGACAAACATTCAGCCCGTCGTTGCGGCAACCGCTCCGGTTTTACCGGCTTCCAGCAATAGCCGCCAAAGTGACGCCACGTTGTGGATCGTTGGTGCGCTGGCCATCATCATCGTTTTGCTGGGCTGGCTGGTTTTTGTTTTAAGACGCGGCGCGCCCGGCTCGTCCAGATCGCTTGTCGTCGCAAGCCCGACCGCGCTCGCTCCGTTGGAAGTCGAGGAATGGAAACAGCGCGCACTCGCTGCCGAGGCGATGGCGGGAAAACAAGGACAGATCCTTCGCGAAAAAATAATGCCGGAGCTGACCGAATTCGCCAAACAAAGCCTTGTTCAAGGTCTGTATGCGCAACGGAACGCGCTGATCGAGACGCAGCAAAAAGCGCAACAGGCGCTGGCGCAGCTCGAATCGCAATTGACCTCGCTTCAATTGCCGCTGCAGGAACGCATCCGCGCCTACGAGAAACGGATCACCGAACTTGAAAAGGAAGTCGAAACGCAGGGCGAGGAGATGCGCGAACTGACTCGCGCCACGCTGGTTCTGGTGAGGAAGAAACTTGAAGATGAAAAGGAGCTTGGGCGGATTGGCGGACGTTTCAATTAATTGCGATTTTCGCGGCAAGAATTGTTGCGGTCTTTTTCCAACGCTTTCTTGACTCATCGCGCGCGGATTTTATGATTGGCTTTGCGAATTTGCGGTTCGGACAATTTAAAAATCCATCTATGACAAAAATCCAGAACATTGAGGCGCGCGAAATCCTCGACTCGCGCGGCAACCCGACGGTGGAAGTGGACGTGACATTGTGCTGCGGCGCGGTCGGCCGTGCGGCGGTGCCTTCGGGCGCGAGCACGGGCGAACACGAAGCCATCGAACTGCGTGACGGCGACAAGAAGCGCTTCGGCGGCAAGGGCGTGCTGAAGGCGGTCGCCAACGTGAACAAAATAATTTTCCCCGCGCTTCAAGGCATGAGTCCGTTTGACCAGCTCGGCGTTGACCAGGCGATGTTGAAACTCGACGGCACGGAGACAAAATCCAAACTCGGTGCGAACGCGATTCTCGCCGTGTCGCTGGCGAATGCCAAGGCCGGCGCCGCCGCCGCCGGTGCGCCGCTCTATCGCTATCTCGGCGGCACGAACGCGAAAGTTCTGCCCGTGCCGATGGCGAACGTCATCAACGGCGGCGCGCACTCTGACGCCCCGATTGATTTTCAGGAATTCATGATCATGCCGCTCGGCCTGCCGACGTTCAGCGAAGGCCTGCGCGCCATTACTGAAACCTTTCATGCGCTCAAGGCCGTTTTAAAAAAGAAAGGTTGCAGCACCGCCGTCGGCGATGAAGGCGGTTTTGCGCCGAAACTCGGCAGCGTCGAGGAAGCGCTTGAAACAATCATTCAAGCAATCAAAGACGCCGGTTACAAACCGGGCAAGGACATTTATCTGACGCTCGATCCGGCGGCGTCGGAATTTTACGACGGCAATGGAAAATACACTTTCAAAAAATCCACCGGCCAGACTGTCAGTGGCGACGACCTCGTGAGTTTTTACGCGAAGCTCGTGAACAAATATCCGATCGTCTCCATCGAAGACGGCTGCGGCGAAAGCGATTGGGCGACGTGGAAAAAACTGACGGACAAGATCGGCGACAAAATCCAGCTCGTCGGCGATGATTTGTTCGTGACCAATGTAAAATTTTTGCAGAAGGGAATTGATACCGGCACGGCGAATTCCATTCTCGTGAAGGTGAACCAGATCGGCTCGCTCACGGAAACTTTGGATTGCGTCGAATTGGCGAAAACGCACGCCTATACCGCAGTCCTTTCACATCGTTCCGGCGAAACCGAGGACTCAACCATCGCCGACATCGCGGTTGCGACGAATTGCGGCCAGATCAAGACCGGTTCGTTGAGCCGCTCCGACCGTCTGGCGAAATATAATCAACTTCTCCGCATCGAAGGACAGCTTGGGAAGCATGCGGTTTATGCCGGCACGAGCGCGCTGCCGAAAAAATAATTTTTCTCCGCATCCAATGGAGCGAAAGTGATTGCGTGTCGCGCGACCGGATGTAGTGGTTTGGCTGATTGCTTACTTCCGCCGGCGACGGAACAACATCAGGGACAATCCTCCCAAACCCGCCAGCGCCAGCGTGGTCGGTTCGGGAGTAGGTTCTACCGCGAGGCCAGTTGGGTTACCCAACCCTGAGACCAGCGAGTTGCTGACCGTCGCACCCGATGTGGTGTATTCGCCAATCGTGCCGTTGCCAAAGTTCGCGACAAAGAGATTTGTTCCAGACACCGCGAGGCCAGTTGGGTCACTCAACCCTGAGACCAGCGAGGCGTTGATTGGCGTGCCATCGAGGTTGTATTCGCCTATCGTGCCCCCGTTTTGGTTCGCGACAAAGAGATCTCCTCCAGACACCGCGAGTCCCCATGGGGCATACAATCCTGAGACTAGCGAGGCGTTGACCGTCGCACCCGAAGTGGTGTATTCGCCAATCGTTCCACTGTTATAAGCGATGCCATAGGTCGATACAAAGAGATCTCCTCCAGACACCGTGATGCCATCTACATAATTCAACCCTGAGATAAGCGAGGCATTGACCGTGGCACCCGAGGTGGTGTATTCGCCAATGATGCCGGTGGAGCTCGTGAGCTCGTTCGCGACATAGACATCTCCTCCAGATACCGCGATGCCCCATGGGAGACCCAACCCTGTAGCCACCAAATCGACAAACGCACCCGAGGTGGTGTATTCAAAAACGTTGCCGTAATTGTTCGCGACAAAGATATCTCCTCCAGACACCGCGATGCTTAATGTGTTACCACCCAACCCTGAGATGGCCGAGGGGTTGATTGTCGTGCCATCGAGGTTATATTCGCCAATCGTCGTGCTGCCAAAGCTCGAGACAAAGATTTGCGCGTGAGCGATTCCTGACATGGCCCAAAGCGCGGCGCAGAGCGTCAGGCCACTAACTACAAATAGTCGGATAGGTGTTTTCATAAAAAGTCTTGCTTTGATTCATCAGGTTAGCTGCCATTACTTTCGCCGCCGCCGGAACAACATCAAAGACAATCCTCCTAAACCCGCCAGTGCCAGCGTGGTCGGTTCGGGAACAACCACCGCGATGCCAATCGGGGCATTCAACCCAGAGATCAGTGAGGAGTTGACGGTCCCGCCCGACGTGGTGTATTCGCCAATCCTGCCGCTGCCATTGTTCGAGACAAAGATATCTGTTCCAGACATCGCGATGCCATATGGGGCATTCAATCCTGAGACCAGCGAGGCGTTGACCGTCCCGCCCGACGTGGTGTATTCGCCGATCGTGTTGTTGCCAAGGTTCGGGACGAAGATATTTGTTCCGGACACCGCGACGCTATATGGGTTATGTAACCCTGAAATAAGCGAGGCGCTGACCGTCACACCCGAGATAGTGTATTTGCCGATCGTGCTGTTGCCAATGTTCGCGACAAAAATATCTCCTCCGGACACCGCGAGGCCTGCCAGGCTATTCAATCCTGAAATAAGTGAGGCGTTAATTGTCGTGCCATCGAGGTTGTATTCGCCAATCGTGTTATTGCCAAGGTTCGCGACAAAGAGATCTCCTCCAAACACCGCGACGCCTACCGGTTTATTCAACCCTGAAATCAGGGAGGCGTTGACCGTCGCACCCGAGGTGGTGTATTCGCCAATCGTGTTGTTGCCGGCGTTCGAGACAAAGATATCTTCTCCAAACACCGCGATGCCTATGGGTTGATTCAACCCGGAGACCAGCGAGGCGTTGATCGTCGTGCCATCGAGGTTGTATTCGCCAATTGTGCCGCCGCCATTGTTCGCGACGAAGATTTGCGCGTGAGCGGTTCCCGGCATGACCCAAAGCGTGAAGCAAATCGTCAGGCCAGTGACAATTATTAGACGGAGTTGTGTTCTCATTTTTGGGTTTCATTTCTGTTTTCCTGGCCGTGGATCAACCTTGTTATCCCGTATCCTCGGAATTGAAGGTTCACGACCGGGGAATCAACACTTCTGATTTCTGATTACCGAAGTTTTCTTACCAAGAACTCCGGCTAATAGCAAGAACAACCGCAACTTGTTTTGCGTTCAATGGATGGAAAAGCCGAAAAATGCGGTTTATGCCGCACGAGCGCGTTGCCGAAAAATAGCCGCTACTTCAAATATTGCTCGTCGCTGACTTTTTCCATCCAGTCCACCGCCTTGCCGTCGAGTTGTTCCTGGATGGCGATGTGCGTCATGGCCGTGGTGGGCGGCGCGCCGTGCCAATGCTTTTCTCCCGGCGCGAACTGGATCACGTCACCCGGACGGATTTGCTCAATCGGGCCGCCCCAATGTTGAGCAAGGCCGCAGCCTGCCGTCACGATGAGTGTCTGCCCGAGCGGATGCGTGTGCCATGCCGTGCGCGCGCCGGGTTCAAACGTGACGATGGCGCCGGCGACGCGCGCGGGTTCGCTGCCCTTGAAGGGTGAGTCAATGCGTACTGTGCCGGTGAACCAATCCGCCGGACCTTTGCCTGAAGGCTGTGAGCCGCTTCTTTTGATTTCCATATTGAATTTCTTTCTCTTGATTGTCTTTTTACCACCAAGGCTCCAGGGCACAAAGCCAAATCCAACCCTTGGTGTTTCGTGTCTTGGTGGTTGGAATTCGTGTCCTGAAATCAATCCGGCAAACTACGCCATTGCCGCCGCGCCAGAAAAGGATCGACGTGGTTCAGCAGAAAATACGCCCAGCGTTGTTTCAGTTTCCGCCAGAACGTCCGCGACTTGCGCCATTCCTCCGCCGTCACGCGATGGCAGTGCTTGAGATTTTTTGAAAAGATTTCGCGCGCCTCATCCGCGATTTTTTTATTTTCAAAGCGGATCATCAGTTCGTAATTGATGTGGAGGCTGCGCGTGTCGAGATTTGCCGAGCCGAGATACACAATGTCGTCCACGATGATGAGTTTCGCGTGCAGAATCTGCGGTTGATATTCGTAAATCTCGATGTTCCCGTTCAGAAAACGGCGATACAAGCCCTGCGCGGCGAGCATCGAAAGCAGCACGTCGGATTTTCCGGCCAGGATCAACTGTACCTTCCCGCCGTGCCGCGCCACGCGCTTCAATTCGCGCCGCAGCCGCCACGTCGGCAGAAAATACGCGATGATCATCTGCACGTTTTTCGCGCGCTTCAAATCCTTGTGCAACGCGCGCTTGAACGGATTCCGTCCGCGCCCCGGCCCGCTGAACAACAATTGTTCCTTCGGCAGCGCGACGACTTTTTTCGCATCTGATTTTCGCAGGAGCGTGAACCGCTTGTGCTTGAACTCCGCGCGCGCGAACATTTCCTCGAACGACCGCGCCAGTTGCGCCACCAGCGCGCCCTCGATCTTCAAGCCCACGTCGCACCAGCCGGATTTCACGCCGTCGCCCTCGTATTCCGTCGCGATGTTGAAGCCGCCGACGAACGCCACACGCCCGTCGCACACGAGCAGCTTGCGATGGTTGCGGATGATGAGGCGTTTCAACGTCACCGGATTGAACTGCCGGACCTCGCCGCCCGCGTTCCGCAGCGAATCCCAAAACTTTGCGGGCAAAAAATAGGAGCCGACCGCATCCACGAGCACGCGGACTTTCACGCCCCGTTTGCACGCGCGAACCAGCGCATCGCGAAAGCGGACGCCAACCGGGCTGTCCTGGAAAAAATAAATTTCGAGGCAGACTGATTTTTTCGCCGCGTCAATCGCCGCGAGCATTTCTGGGAAAACCTCATCGCCCGTGCAGAGCCAGTTACAAGTGGAATTGGATTCGGCCATATTTGACGTGTTAAACGGGTTCATCATGGCAGATTTCCAGCCGGACAACCAGTCCGCTGAAACGGGTGGTGATTTATTTTCAGGCAGGGTGCGTCACTCCGCGTGCGCCGGCGGAAGTTCCGCCTCCCAATTCGGCGGGCAGAGGACTGACCCACTAGCTACAATTGAACCAGCCGTCGTCCGGAAGTTTTATGTCAGCATTTTTGTTTCATCCGCCATCGCCTGACGGTTTCCTTAAAATTGACGACACTTTTACAGGTTGAATCGCCTGATTTTTAAGCTATAATTGGTGATGCAGCAAAGTAGATTTTTAAATGCCGGCCGTTTTCTCGCGGTCAACTTCAACATTTCCTTGTGAATATCCTGAAGTTTTTTTCGTCCAATCGGTTGTCAGCCCTGGGAAGCCTGGCGCTTCTCGCCCTGGCCTCACCGGCTTTGGCCAACGATGACATGCTCATTTATTCGGGTTATACCAACATCGTTTACGGCACGATGAACTACAACAACGGGTGGCAGGAGTGGGGCGGGTGGGTGCCGCATTATTTCACCAACAATCCCAACTACAATGGCACCAACAGCATCGTGTTCGCCGCCAATGGCTCCTGGCAGGCGTTGCAGTTAAACCATGATCCGATAGATACGACCCTTTACACCAATGTGGCACTGGTGTTGAACGGTGGCACCAAAGGCGGACAAACGGTGGGCGTCCAGGCGGAAGCCGGTTCGACTTGGGGAAGCCAGATCTATGTCCAAGCTCCGACCAATGCCTGGCAGCAATTGACTTTTTCCCTGGCTTCCTTGGGCGCGGGCAAAATTACCAATCTTCAAGCGATTCGAATTTGGAATGGTGGCGCGTTGCAGTCCAACTTTTACATCGCCGACATCAGGCTGGCAGCGGCGCCGGTGCCGGCGGTTGTTCATGTCGGGGTCAACGCCACGAACCCGGTGCGCACGGTGGATGCGAGGCTGTTCAGTGTCAACACTGCGGCTTGGGACGGGAATCTCGACACGCCCACCACCGTTTTCATTTTGACAAACATGGACAATCGGACCTTGCGCTGGCCGGGCGGCAGTTGGGGCGATGTTTACCATTGGACCAATGAAGCATGGATGGATGGTGCCACCAGCGCTCGAAACTGGGGTTCCTTTACCACCAATTTCATCCATGTGGCCACCAACACCCATGCCCAGGTTTACATGATTGCCAATTACGGCAGCAGCACGCCGGCGGAAGCCGCTTTCGGCGTCCGGATGTGCAATGTGACCAACCACGCCGGCTTCAAATATTGGGAAATCGGCAATGAAGTCGGCGGCAGTTGGGAGACGGACAATAATACCAACGCGCCCTGGCAGCCGCATGACCCCTGGACTTACGCGATGCGGTTCAAGGATTATTACAACCAGATGAAGGCGGTGGACCCGACCATCAAAATCGGCGCGGTGGCGGACATCACCGAGGACGGCACGGCCAACTACACCAATCATCCGGTCGTGAACCCGCGCACCGGTGTGACACACAACGGCTGGACGCCGGTGATGCTGCACACGATGCTGACCAACGGCGTCGTTCCCGATTTTCTCATCGAACACAAATACGCACCCAGCGACGGCGACACCTGGGTTTTGCTCTACACCAGCACCTGGGCTTCGGACGCGGCGGGCCTGCGCCAGATGCTGGTGGATTACCTGGGCAGCGTGAACACGAACGTGGAGCTGGCCTGCACCGAAACCGGCACAGGCGGCGACCGCCAGCCGGTGAGCCTGGTGGGCGGCCTGTTCTGGGCCGACAGCATCGGACAGATCCTGCAAACCGAGTTCAACTCCCGTCTGTGGTGGGACCTCCGCAACGGGCAATCTGGCGTCATCAATTCCGACAGCGCTCTCTACGGCTGGCGCACCGGCTGGTTCACCAATGTAGCCCTGCTCACCAACACCGTGCAATTTTACTCCGACGGGGGTATCGCGAACGGCCTGGGGAACCAGGCAACCAACCGCTATCCGACGTTCTACTGCGGCAAACTGATGCAATATTTCGCCCGCGGCGGCGACACGGTGGTTAAGGTGACCAACGATTATGAACTTCTTGGCACCTATGCCGTGCGGCGCACCAATGGTTGTCTGACGTTGCTCGTGGTCAACAAGAGTTCCTACGCCAGCCTCAACACCGCCATCAACCTTGCCGGATATGTGCCGTCTTCCAGCGCGACCGTTTACTCTTATGGTATTCCGCAGGACAACGCAGCGCACGCCGGCAGCGGTTCAATGGACATTGCGGAGACGAATTTCACGGTCACCGGCACGAGTTTCAACTACACCTTCGCGCCCTATTCAGCCACGGTGCTTCAACTTTCGCCAACGGCACCTTCATTGGTTGCACTGCCGCTGCAATCGTCTTCCGGCCAGTTTGTCTCCCGGTTGCAAGGCCAGCCGGGCGTACCTTACAGGATTCAAGCGTCCACCAATCTGGCCTCGACGAATTGGATCACGATTTCCACCAATACGCCAGCCACCGGTGCTCTAAATCTTACCAACACCGTGTCGTCCACCGCTCAATTCTACCGCGCGGTCTGGCAACCATAAACGCCGCCAGAATTGCAGCAAAGTCGTGCTTGTTTTTACAGGTAGTGTCTAACGGTAGGATTGAATGAAGTCCTGCTGCCTCAACCACGCAACCAATTCATCGGCCATCGCCCGGTCGTCCGCCACGCGCGGATGATTCGGTTTCCAGTGTTTGAAGACAAAATGGCTGACGGATTTGTCGGTCGCTTCGATTTGCGTGACGGCGGCTTCCCACGCGTTGCGCAACGATTCGTTCTGCGCGCCGTTATACATGCCGCCGCGAAGAAGAACGATTTGCGCGGCGGGATAAGTTTTGCGAATCGCCTGCACCAAGGCGACGTAACCGGTGGTGTAGTTTGTCGGAAACGGCTGCTTGTGGACGGTGGAGAATGAACCGTCGTTTTCGCCGAAGTTCACAAAGATGATATTGGAAATCCAACTTTGCAGATCGGCGCTCGGTGAATTTGTTTCGGGATAAAGCTTGTCCCAGATTTCTCCGGCTTTCATCGGCACATAGCCCGTGGCAATGCCCATGCCGCTGACGGCGATGTTGCGATAATCCGCCGAAAAAGCGTTCGCGGTCAACGTGGCATAACTGAAGGTGCAATCGTGCGTGCGGCGGTCGTCCCATTGGTCGGCTTTACCATCTTCATTGCAAGCGCCCACGGTGATGGAGTCGCCGATGAATTCCATCCTGACCTTGTAAGGAACCGGAGGAGGCGTCCATGCTTTCGCATCTTGATCAATTTCAATTCCACGAAAACGCACCGTGCCCGCAGCCGCCTCACTGCGCTTGAAAAGGACAAGATGATGCAATCCATCGCCGAGGTCGGCGAATGTTGCGCCTTTGATTCGTTTTCCTTCGCGGATTTCGACGACGCTGTTCGTTCCATCCACTTCCGCGTTGAAGAAACATTGTCCTTTGTCATCGGCAAAAAGCAGTTTCAGATCATCGCCGTTGAAATCCACGCTGATCCGACTCGCCTGCCAGATGACGGTCGGTGCGTTTGAGTCGGAGAAATCGAATCGCCCCTCGTAACGAAAACTTTTGTCTGATGCGGGAATCTGCTGCTTCGGACGGATTGCCTGGGATGTGAGCGGTTTTGGTCCGCTGGTGCAGGAATTAAAAACCAACAGCGCGAAAACGAGACAGATGAAGCGGGATTGGATGATTTTCATTTTCAAAAATCAATATCCTTGTTTCATCAGCCAGTAAACCGCAAATATCGCCGCGATGCAAATCAGGGACATAGGCAATGCCCCAAAAAAGCACGCCACTTGCATCACCGCGCCGCCTGTGAAAGGAATTGCCGATTTCTGCCGCCAGCCATAAATCATATAACCGCCGCCAATCGCGCTCCAGATGCACGACGCCCACAGATAATGTTGATCGAGTAAATCCACGACATTCACATTATGCCCCAACAATACTGCGCCGGCCAGTTTCTATTGCCATTAACTTGGATTTTGGGCACGCCATGTGCTAGCTTTCCAGTATGAACCGATTTTTCCGGCCGAACCTTGATCGTCACGGGCGCATGGCGCGTGGCGTCATCGGGTCGCTTTGCCTTGTGGCCGGAATCATCATCGCTGGCGACTATTCGCTGTGGGGATTGATCTTCGTGGCGGCGGGCCTGTTCGCCATCTTTGAATCCATCCGCGGCTGGTGTCTCGTCCGCGCGTGCGGCATCAAGACAAAGTTCTAAAACGAAATTCATTTTCCTCGCCGATCATTTGTTTATGCTGAATGCAAATGAATCTCTGGCTTGAAGCAATCGCTGCCGCTTCGTTCGCTTTCGCCGGAGTTCTGCTTGGATATTTTTTCTCTCGTCTTCCCAAACCCTACTGGGCGTTCGGCTATTTCATTCCACTCGCGCTCGTTTTGACTTACGGAATCGCAATTCACTTTCCGGCGCTGTCATTTACGCCGCCGATTTCGTGGATGATGATGGGCCGGAAAAAATTCGCCATTCTGGGTTTCATCGCCGCGATGATTTTGACGACACCACTTTCCCGTTTACCTCTGAAGCGCGACCGCATCGTAATTTCTGTTTTGATGGCGATAATCATTTTCTTCATGTCTGTCTGGCCTTTCCTTGCGCCCGCATTTAATCGCAAGCAGCTCGCGCAATTGCAAACACGCATCAACGCTGTTGGAGTTTGTCTTCAAAATACAGATTACAATTGCGGGCCGGCATCTGCGGTGACAGCGTTGCGCAAACTTGGACTGCCCGCCGAAGAAGGGCAAATCGCCATTCTTTCTTTCACAAGTTCCATGACAGGAACTCCGCCGGACATTCTTGCGGAGGCTTTGAAAAATAAATACGGCAAAGACGGTCTAACTGCGGAATATCGTTCGTTCAAAAATATTTCGGAACTAAGGCAAGCTGGATTGACGCTTGCGATCGTCAAATTCGAATTTATGGTTGATCATTATGTGACGGTTCTCGAAGTCACCGATTCCGAAGTCGTCGTGGGCGATCCGCTGAATGGATTGGATAGAATGTCCTATGACGACTTTCTGAAAAAATGGCGTTATGTCGGCGTCGTTCTTAAACGAAAACCTTAACCAGACGAAATTCATTTTCCTCGCGCGAATTTTCCTTATCCTGCGCGCATGAATTTGTTGCCGTTCGGAAAATTGCCGGCGCACAAGCCGCGAAGATTTGTCCCCCAAGAAATCGATCTCGGCGACTGGCCGCAAATCGCGCCGCTGTTCGGGCAATTGGAATCGCACGCGGCCAAATGCAAAACCACCGCCGAACTCGAACGCTGGCTTTTTGATTGGAGCGAGCTTTCCGCCGCGCTCGACGAGGAATCCTCGTGCCGCTACATCGCGATGACGTGCCACACGGACAACGCAGACGCGGAAAAGGCATATCTGTATTTCGTCGAACATGTCGAGCCGCAACTCAAACCGCGCCAGTTTGCGCTGGAGAAGATTTACGTCGCACATCCACAGCGTAAAAAATTGCCGGAAGCGCGTTTTCAAGTTTTTGATCGCGACGTAAAAAATCACGTCGAATTGTTCCGTCCCGAAAATGTTCCGCTCGAAACCGAGGAGGCGAAACTATGCCAGCAGTATCAAAAATTGAGCGGCGCGCTCACAGTGAATTTTCGCGGCGAGGAAAAAACGCTCGTGCAGATGGGGCGTTATCTCGAAGAACCCGACCGTCTCTTGCGTCAGGAGTCGTGGGAGGTCGTCGTCAAACGCCGTTTGCAGGAGGCCGAGAAGTTCGACGGAATTTTCGACAAGCTCATCAAGCTGCGCTCGCAGATCGCGAGGAACGCCGGCTTCAAGAATTATCGTGACTACGCCTTCCGGCGGCTCGGACGTTTTGATTACACGCCGGAGGATTGCAAAAAATTTCAAGACGCGATTGAAAAAGAAATCGTTCCGGCTGTGCGCAAAATCCAAAACGATCGCAAGCGGCAGCTGAAGTTGGAAAAACTTCGTCCGTGGGATTTGGCGGTCGATCCGCAGAATCGCCCGCCGTTGAAGCCGTTCGCCAAGGTCAAAGAAATGGTTTCGCGCACGCAGAAAATTTTCAATCATCTCGACCGCGAGCTCGCGCGCGATTTTCAAGAGATGCAGGATTTGAAATTGCTCGACCTCGACAATCGCAAGGGCAAGGCGACGGGCGGCTATCAACAAAATCTTTCCGAATCGCGGCTGCCGTTCATTTTCATGAACGCGATCGGTTTGCAGCGCGACGTGGAGACGATTTTGCACGAGGCCGGCCACGCTTTTCATGCGATGGCGGCGCAAGACGAGGATTTGTATCCGTATCGCAGCGCGCCGATCGAATTTTGCGAAGTCGCTTCGATGGCGATGGAACTTCTCGGCAACGAATTTCTGGAAGAATTTTATCCGACGACCGAGGCCAATCGCGCGCGCCGCACGCATCTCGAAGACATCATCGGATTTTTTCCGTGGATGGCGACGGTGGACGCGTTTCAGCACTGGATTTACACGCACCCGGATCACACGCACGACGAACGGAAAAAAGCGTGGCTGGAATTGATGGATCGTTTCGGCGGCGAAGTGGATTATTCCGGCCACGAAAAATTCCGCGCCTGTTCGTGGCATCGCCAGCTCCACATTTTTTTGCATCCGTTTTACTACGTCGAATACGGCATCGCGCAGCTCGGCGCGTTGCAGATGTGGGCGAACTCAAAGTGCGACAAGGCGAAGGCGTTGAACGATTACAAAAAATCTTTGGCTTTGGGCGGCTCGCGTCCGCTGCCGGAATTATTTTCGGCGGCGGGCTGTAAATTTCAATTTGATGCCGCGACCATCAAACCGTTGATTCAACTCGCAAATTCAGAACTGAAAAAACTTTGAAGCTGAATAGGCGGCTTCATTCAGCTACGGGTGTGTTCAGCCCATTTTAGCCAAAACCATCCCAACGAGAAGATAAGAAAACTTATGAGCCCAAAATACCACTTCCAAGGTAGATTAAAAAAAGGTTCCGGATGATAAAGAGTTGAAACAAAGGAAATGATAGCGAGACAACGGCACATTATTTGTTGGGCAGATTCCAAATATATTTGTCGACGTATTTCGCGGTCGAGTTCTAGGTTGGGCGTCTTATTTGTTTTGGCAGAAAGTTTAGGATCATCTTTTATACTTAAGAGAAATTTGCTTAGGCAATACGTCGGGAATTGTTTTAAAGGAAGTGCGACAAGGGCAAAGGTTAGAGTTTCAACCATAAAGCCGATAAGCCAAGCAATCGAAAGAATGCAGATGCTGAATAGGTAGGGCGAGAAAAAATCTTGGTGCGCATGGAAAATATTTGTCGCCTCCTTGTGGCAATAGAGGACTAAAATTATTAGACCTGGAATAATGCGGCGAATTCCTTCATAAAAGAACTCCGCTATGAGTTCATTCATAATCGGTTAATTTTTTACAACCCTTATCCGCTTACACTCTCATGTTTCAATTCCGTAAGCCTTAATCTTGTTGTAAAGCGTCTGGCGTCCGATGCCGAGGCGTTTGGCGGTTTCGAGTTTGTTGCCGCCGGTTTCCTTGAGCGTCTGGATGATGGCATTGCGCTCGACGCCTTCGAGCAGCGTGAAGCTGGTGTCAACTTCTTCGCCTCCGGCAGGATTCGTTTTCACATTCGTGATGGAAAGGTCGGCAGCGGCTACTTCGTCGCCTTCACTTAACAGCACGGCGCGCTGGATTTCATTTTGCAACTGGCGGATGTTACCCGGCCAATCAAACGCCGTGAGCCGGTCAAGCGCGTCGGTCCTGAAGCTGCGGATGCCGCGATTGGCCTGCGCGGCGAAACGTTTCAAAAATGCGTTGGCCAGCGGGACGATGTCGTCGCGGCGTTCGCGCAAGGGAGGCAAGTGGACGGAAATCGCGCTGATGCGGTAAAATAAATCTTCGCGGAGCTTGCCGTCCTTGATGGCCTCCTCCGGCTTGCGGTTGGTGGCGGCGACGATGCGGCAATTCGTTTTGTAACTCGTCTTGCCGCCGACGGGACGGACTTCCTGATCCTGCAGCACGCGCAGCAGTTTGCTCTGCGTGTCGATCGGCATCTCGGAAATTTCGTCGAGGAACAGCGTGCCGCCTTCGGCCTGACGGAATAATCCTTCGCGATCGGAATGCGCGCCGGTGAAAGCGCCCTTGACCGAACCGAAGAGTTCGCTCTCGATCAACTCACGTGGCAGGGCAGCGCAATTGATCTTGATGATCCTGTTTTTGCTGCGCGGGCTCAATGCGTGAACCAAATCGGCGATGACTTCCTTGCCGGTGCCGCTTTCGCCCGTGATCAATATCGCGACGTCGCTGGGCGCGATGCGTTCAACGGTGCGGACGACATTCTGCATGGCCGCGCTGCGGAAAACCGGCGAGGCTGCGCCGCTCATCGTTTCAAGTGCACGACGGAGCGTTGAATTTTCCTCGGTCTGTTCCTTGCGCTCGATGGCGACCTTCACATCGGCGAGCAATTTTTCATTTTCAAACGGCTTGGAGAGAAAGTTGAACGCGCCGCGTCGCCCGGCTTCAACGGCCATTGTGATCGTGCCCTGGCCGCTCAAGACGATGACTTCGGTTTCCGGCCAGCGCTTTTTAATCTCCGGCAACAGGTCGAGGCCGTGCGCGTCGGGCAGCTTCACGTCGAGCAGCACCACGTCGGGTTGTTCCTGCGAAAAACATTTGTGCAGTGCCGCTCCGCTGGCGGCTTCGGTGGTGTCGTAATAATCTTCCAAGATGGCTTTCAAGAGAGTGCGCACATCCGCCTCGTCGTCCACGATAAGAACTTTTGCTTTCATGATTTTCTTTTCCCGTTGCAGCTTTGGATGAATCTGCGAAAAATCGCGCGATGTTCCGCGTGCCGCTCCGTCAGCCGTTCGGGATGAAACTGCACGCTCAACAAAAACGGCATCCGCCGCGCCGCGTCCGGTTTCAATTCCATCGCTTCGACGATTCCATCGCTGCTTCGCGCCGTCGCCATCAACGGTTCCGCCGGTTTCAAAACGGCCTGATGATGCGTGCTGTTCACGCCCAAACTTCGCCTGCCTGTAATCTTGGACAGCAATGAACCCGCTGTCAACGTCACTTCATGCACCATTTCGCACGATTTGTCCATGCGCTGATGGTTCAACGGCTTCGGAACTTGAGAGGCGATATCAGCCACCAAAGTTCCGCCGAGCGCGACATTCAATAATTGATGCCCGCGGCAAATCGCCAGAAGCGGTTTGCGCTGGCGGAAAATCTCGTCGATCAAAACCAGTTCGCGCAAATCGCGCCCGCCGCCGTCGGGAGTTGTGCCCACGGTTTTGCGGACGGCGTGCGGCAACTTTTTTGTGTAAAGATCGGGATTGATGTCGTCGCCGCCGGTCAACAACGCGCCGTCCACGCGATTGATCATTTCGGCGAGCGTCGCGCGGTCGGTCGAAATCGGAACGATGATTGGAATTCCGCCGGCTTGCAGAACCGCGTTCTCATATTTGACCGAAAGGCTGACCGACAGGTCATGAAATTCCACGCCGCGTTTTTCGATGCTGGGCGAAATGAGAATCAAAGGCAGTCTGGCCATCGGGTGCAATTTAAAGGCGCAAAATCATTTGCCAATCATTTTCACACATCACCAGTCAGTCCAGCGGATTGTACCCGGTTTTTTGCTCTGCTTGTTGCCGGACTTGAATCGGTTGCCGCAAATCTTTTTCAAGCGGCGCAAAATTTTTTCCACGGACTCCGTCACGGTCAACCTGTCCGTTCGCAGTTCGATCTCCGGATTCAGCGGCGGTTCGTAAGGCGAGGAAATGCCGGTGAAATTCTTGATTTCATGATTTCGCGCCCTTGCGTAAAGACCTTTCGGGTCGCGCGCTTCGCATACCGCCAGCGGCGCGTTCACAAAGACCTCGACGAAATTTCCGCCGGCCATGATCTGGCGGACCTTCATACGTTCGGCGCGGTGCGGCGAGATGAATGCGGCGATGCAGATGAAGCCGGCCTCTGAAAATAATTTCGCAACTTCTCCAACGCGCCGGATGTTCTCGTGACGGTCGCGCTCGGAAAAATTCAAATCGTTGCACAAGCCCTGCCGCACGATGTCGCCGTCCAGCATGAACGACTGGCAGCCGTGCCGGAAGAGTTGGCGTTCGAGTTCGGCGGCGATGGTGGATTTGCCTGCGGCTGACAAGCCGGTGAGCCACACGACACAGCCGCGATGACCATGACGCCTCTCTCGTTCGCGCAGATTGATATTGCCGGTTGGCGGATGGAGGTGTGCGCTTCGCCGCGCGATTTTCTTCACACGGTGATTTTTTCAGCAGGAAAAGTATTCGGCAATCAAAAATCTCGGTTTAAATTTTAACTTTTCATCAGGTCAAAACGATGGAATTCTCGGCTATCGGCAAGCGTGGGAGAAATCCCGGTTGCCGCCAAAATTAAAAATCATGTCATTGGAAGCTCTTGCCGACGTTTGTCAGGATACCGCCTTCAGGTTCAAAAGGCGTTTGCTCGGCCGACAGCGCGTTCGCCGCGCCCGAGTTTATGGCGTGGGAATGGCCAAGAGCGGCACACATTCACTTTGCGCGATGTTTTCCAAAAACGTGCGCGCCGGCCACGAGGTTCGATCGTTGGAGTTGATTGACAAAATCCTCGACCGGCACAACGGGCGGATCAGCGAAACGGAAATGACCGCGTGGTTGCTGGCGCGCGATTATGAACTGGCTTTGGAAGTGAATTCCGCGGCACAGAATTTTTGGGTCATGGACATCCTGTTGCGTGAGTTTCCCGACGCGCGCTTTGTTCTGACCATTCGCGATTGTTACTCATGGCTCAACTCGCACATAAACCAGCGGTTGCGGTTTCCGAATGTTGATCCGCGGTGGGCCATGCTTCGAGAACTTCGTTTGAGTCCCAATGCCCGCGTATACGAATCCGGCGAACAGGTGCTCAAGGAGAAGGACCTTTATTCACTGGATGCCCATTTTTCGCATTGGACTTTGCACAATGCCCGGGTGCTGGCGGAAGTTCCGGCTGGACGGCTGCTGGTTGTCCGGACCGATCAGATCGGGCAACGCGCACTGGAAATCGCCGGCTTTGCCGGACTGCCGCCCCACGCGGTGCGGCTTCACCGCACGCATGAATACAAAAATCCCATCAAACAGGAGATCGTCCGGCAAATTGACCGTGACTTTTTGGAGCGAAAAGTGGAGCAGCATTGCCGACCGCTCATGACAAGATTTTTTCCCGAAATCAAATCGCTCGACGACGCGAAGCTTTGAGCGCGTCAGACTTCCGCTTCAGGAAAACGTTCGCGGATTTGGGCGCGCACCCCTTCCTCGTCGTCCGGCTGATAACGTCGGCGATTGACGAGCCGCTGCATTGCATCAAGCAATTCCATCCAATCTTCCAGCGGCGGCTCTGGAACGGGCCGCCAAATGTCAAAACGCTTCGCGCGATGAAAAAACTTCCAGTCACGCTTAATGCGCTGGACATAAACCTGAAGTTTTTCGCCATCCTCGGTTTCGCGTTTCCAACTGATTTCGGCCTTGGGCATGGAAATTATTCCGGCAAATTCACACTCGTCACGGCCATCGCGGCGATGCCTTCTTCGCGGCCGATGAAACCCATCAGCTCGTTCGTCGTCGCCTTGATGCCCACCTGCGCTTCGCGCATGCCGAGCGCTTCGGCGATGTGTCTCTTCATCGCGGCGATATACGGATAAATTTTCGGCGCCTGTGCGATGACCGTCGCGTCCACGTTCACGATTTTTCCCTGACGGAGCGCGATGATACGCGCGGCTTCCTCCAGAAAAATTTTGCTCGGCGCGTTTTTCCAGCGCGGGTCGGTGTTCGGAAAAAAGTGGCCGATGTCCGGTTCGCCGAGCGCGCCGAGGAGCGCGTCGCAGATGGCGTGCATGAGCGCGTCGGCGTCCGAATGGCCGTCGAGACCCTTCGTGTGCGGGATCTCGACGCCGCCGAGGATGAGTTTGCGTCCCGCGACCAGCGCGTGAACGTCGTAGCCGATGCCAACGTGAACCATGCCGCAGTGTAAAATTTTTACGCGTGCTTAAAAAGAAATTTCGGCAACCAAACTTTGCTCAAGCCGCAGCCAAACAGCAAACCTCCGCGCACCAATTTTCAATTTGCTGTTTGATTGCGTCGCGCACTTCGCGGGTCTTGGCCAATTTTTCCGCGCCTTGAAAACCAGACGGGTCGGGAAAGCTCCAGTGCAATCGCGTCGTGACGCCGGGAAAAATCGGGCAGCGTTCCGCGCTCGCCTCGTCGCAAACGGTGATGACGTAGGCGAACATCTGGCCGGACTTGATGATGTCGAACACCGCCTTGGTCTGGTTGCCGGAAATATCAATGCCGATTTCCTGCATCGCCTCGACGACGGTTGGATTTAATTTTCCGGGTTCGAGTCCGGCGCTATGCGCTTCAAATTCGTCGCCGCAGATTTGGTTCAGGAACGCCTCGGCCATCTGGCTGCGCGCGCTGTTGTGGATGCAAACGAACAGGACTTTCTTTTTCATAATTCAAAATGCGGTTTGTGGTTTCTTATTATACCAGTCGCGCGACCGATTGCAAATGTTGCAAACTGAGAGCATGACCGGCACTTCCACCAGGACGCCGACGACGGTCGCGAGCGCGGCGGGAGAATCCGCGCCGAAGAGCGTGATGGCGACGGCGACGGCCAGTTCAAAAAAATTGCTCGCGCCGATGAGCGCGCCGGGCGCGGCGATATTGTGCTCGACGCGAAATCGCCGCATGAGCAGGTATGTCAGGCCGGAATTGAAATATACTTGAATCACAATCGGCACCGCGATGAGCAGCACGGCGAGCCAGCGAGTGGTTAGATTTTTCGATTGAAATGCGAAAATCAAAACGAGCGTCAGCAAAAGCGCGCCAATCATTACCGGATGAAATTTCGGCAGAAATTTTTGCTCAAACCAGTCCTTGCTGTGAGATTTGAGCAGCGTCGTGCGCGTAATCCAGCCCGCCGCCAGCGGAATCACAATGAACACAACGACCGAAGTGATGAGAACTTTGGCTGGCACGATAACGTTCGCCACGCCGCAGAGAAACATCACAATCGGTGCGAAAGCCACGAGCATGATGAGGTCGTTCACCGCCACTTGAACGAGCGTGTAGGCAGGATCGCCGTCAGTCAGATATGACCAGACGAAAACCATCGCCGTGCAGGGAGCCGCCGCAAGAATGATGAGGCCGGCGGTGTAATTCTTCGCCGTCTCCGGATCAATCCACGCAGCGAAGACATGTTGCATGAAAATCCATGCGAGCAAAGCCATGCTGAACGGCTTGATCAGCCAGTTGATGAACAATGTTACCATCAGCCCCTTGGGTTTGCGTGCGATGCCGCCAATCGAACTAAAATCCACTTTGAGCATCATCGGATAAATCATCAGCCATAGCAGGACGCCGATGGGAATGTTCACATGCGAGTCTTGCCCAAATTCCATTTTGCTCAATGTCGCCGTAAGGTCGGGCAGCAATTTTCCGATCACAACTCCGGCAATCATGCAGAGGAAAACCCAGAGCGTCAGGTAACGCTCGAAGAACGCGAGGCGTTTGGGTGGAATTTGATCGCTCATTGATTCAGCAGCATTTGGCGGCAGGCGTTTTTTTCGTGAAATTAAATTTCAGCGGATTGAATTCGGAAACCGGCGCAGCGGGTGGCAGACATTTTTCTATCGCCAGACACGCCGTGTGCCGTTCCGTCAGGTGCAAGACAACTTCATTGTTCGCCACTTCGACCGAGCCAAGCGGAAATTGCGTGATGTAACCAAGCTCGTGTTCAACGTCCACGTCCAGGTCATCGGTCAATAACACGCTTTCCGCCAGGGCGAAAATTTTTGCGAGCCTGCCTGCCGTCAGGCGATGGTCGGTGTCGTCGGCAAACCACGTTTGCAACCGGCACAGCGAATCCGTGCGGAATGTGCCGCCGCAATCAATGAACCGCTTGTCCATGCGCGCCACCTCGGTGACGTGCGCGTGGGCAGGAACAAAATCTCCGTTGGGTAAGCGGAAGCGCACCAATGCCGCCGGGGTTTGCGCGAGAACATTTTTCAATTCATGTAATTTCATAAAATCAGATTGGGTTTAGCATTTCTTGCCGCCACATTGCCGCCTGCAAAGCTCACTGGCGTCCATTTTCAATATTTTCTTGAGAAGTTTTTCGTCCTTCAGGACGGGTTTTTCTTTTTTAACGAACTTGACCGTCCAATCAATGGCCCATCTGGCCGCATTGGCCACTTCAGCGAGCGTTGGCAAGCGGTAATAAATCCAACGTCCCTCTTTTCGAGACCTCACAAGTCCCGCCTGATTCAAAATGGACAGATGCTTGGACATGGTGGACGCTGAACGGCCAAATAGTTCGGTAATCTGGCAGGCACAAAGTTCGCCTTGCCGCAAGGCCATGAGCACACGCACGCGATTCGGGTCGGACAGCGCCTTGGTGATAGCCATAAATTCACGCATAAATTGTCATTTCGTCAAACGACGAAATAAAAATCCCATACCGCTCCGCAAGATGCAAGAAAAAGCTTACTCCGCTTTTGTTGCGGGCAGCGTGAAGAAAAACGTCGCGCCTTTGCCGAGTTCGCTTTTCACCCAGACTTCGCCGCCGTGCGCCTGTACGATGTGTTTCACAATCGAAAGTCCCAAACCCGTGCCGCCCTGGTCGCGCGAGCGCGCCTTGTCCACGCGATAAAACCTCTCGAAAACGCGGTCGAGTGATTCGGCGGGAATTCCCGGCCCGTCGTCCTGCACAAAAATTTCCAGCTTGCCGTCGTCCAGTTTTTTTCCGCCGACGGTCACGTGGCCTTGCGCGCGCCCGTATTTGATGGCGTTGTCCACAAGGTTGGCGAGAACTTGTTCGAGCCGGTTCACGTCGGCGGTCGCGATTAAATCTGACAACTGGCTGGCAAGTTCGACATTTTTGTTTTCCGCCGGTGGTTTCAGGTCGGTGAAAATTTTCTCGACGAGCGGGCGCAATTCAACCGGTTGTAAATTCAATTTGATCCGTTCAGATTCCAGCGCGGAAATCGTGAGCAAATCCTGGATGAGCAAATCAAGCCGCTGCGTGTTGCGCTCGATGATTTTCAGGAAACGCTCGGCGACTTCGGGATTGCTGCGCGCGCCGTCGAGCAATGTTTCGACGTAGCCTTTGATGAGTGAAAGCGGCGTGCGGAGTTCGTGGCTGACATTGGCGACAAATTCCTCGCGCGTGCGTTCGAGCTGCTTGAGCCGCGTGAGATCGTGGAAAACCAGAATCGTTCCTTCGCGTTCGCCTGCGGAGTTGGTGATGACGGCGGCGTTGACCTGCAGCCAGCGTTCGCTCAAGTCGGGCAGCTTCAGTTCGTAATCGAGGACTTGTTTTTCGGTCTCGGCGCGTTCGACGAGTTCGGCGAGTTCATGGACGCGCAACGCCTCCATCACGGTCTTGCCGCGCAACTCGGTCTTGATGCCGAAAAGATTTTTGAACGCACGGTTGGCGAGATATATCCGACGGTTACGGTCGAGCAACAGCAGGCCTTCGAGCATGGAATTGAAGAGGACCTGCTGCTGCGCCTGTCCTTCGATGGTCGTCTGCCTTTGGCGCCGCTGAAAATCCTCGATGTCGAACTGGACCTGCAATTGCTGGCGGCGAAATTTTTTTCGCCACCAGAAATGCAGGGCGATCGCCGCGACGAGCGCGAGAATGAAAAGGACAAGCCACGTCATTCCATGAAGCGATAGCCGACGCCGCGAACCGTGTCCAGATGCTTCGACGCCGCGCCGAGTTTTTCGCGAAGCCGGCGCATGTGCGTGTCCACCGTTCGCGTGTCAATGAGGCTGTCGTATTCCCAGACGTCGCGCAGCAAACTGTCGCGCGATTGCACGCGCCCGGAGCGTTGCGCGAGGATGGTGAGCAGTTTGAATTCAGTCGCGGTCAGTTCGATGTTCCTGCCTTTCCAGCTCGCGATGTGGCGCGGAACGTCAATGAGCAGATCGCCAAAGCGCAGTTGTTCGCGCGGCTTTTCCTCGGTTGCGCCGCGCGACAGGATTTTTTTGATGCGCAGCAAAAGTTCGCGCGGGCTGAACGGCTTTGTCAGATAATCGTCCGCGCCGAGCTCGAGTCCGAGCACGCGGTCGATCTCCGCCGCCTTTGCCGTGAGCATGATGATGGGAATTTTCGCCGTCGTCGTGTCGAGCCGCAATGATTTGCAGATCTCAAAGCCGTCCATCTCCGGCAGCATCACGTCGAGCACGATCAAATCCGGCGTCTGCGCGCGCGCCTTTTTGAGCGCCTCCGCGCCGTCGTCGGCGGTCATCACCGCGTAGCCGGACTGCTTGAGGTTGAACTCCACTAGCTCAACCGCCTCGGGTTCGTCATCCACGACTAAAATCTTCGGCTTCACGTTCAGCTGCATATCACGCGCCTAATCGTCACACAATTTCAATCCTGTGACAACCCTGTGACGATTGGGTGACGGCGATTCTGCTTTTGTGTCGGCAAAATTTTTGTAGCCTTGATCCATGCCGGTTCCGATCATCAACGTCGCCCAGATGCGCGAATGGGAAAACGCCACCTGGGCAAGCGGCCAGTCCGAAGCCGAAGTCATCCGGCGCGTCGGAAAGAAAATCGCCAGGCGCGTCCGCAAACTCACCAGTTCCGGCGATACGATTTTGATTCTTGCCGGAAAAGGCAACAACGGCAACGACGCCCGCGCCGCGCAGGAATTCTTTGATGAACGCAAAATCGAATTACTCGACATCGCCTCGCCTGAAGTCGATTTGCCGCGACTCGAACTCTGTCTTCGGCTCAAGCCCGCGCTCATCATTGACGGCTTGTTCGGCGTCGGCTTAAACCGCGCGTTCGACGACGGCTGGAAAAAATTCATCGCGACGGTCAACGAATCGAAAATTCCCGTCCTTGCCGTGGACGTTCCATCCGGATTGAGCGCAGACAGCGGCGAAAATTTTGGCGCGGTGGTTCAAGCCGCGATCACGCTGACCGTCGGCGCGCCAAAAATCGGATTGCTCGCTCCGAACGCGTGTCCGTTCGTCGGTCGGCTCGAAGTGCTGGACAGCGTTGGATCGATTCCTTCCCGGGCTTCATCCGAGTTTGTCTGGACGTTGCCGGAGGATTTTGAAAATTTTCCGCCGCAGCGCGCAGTCATGGGACACAAAGGTTCATACGGACACCTGATGATTGTCGCGGGCAGTTTTGGATTTCACGGCGCGGCCATTCTCGCGGCGCGTGGCGCGCAACGCGCACAGCCCGGCCTTGTTTCGCTTTTCGCGCAGGAAAATATTTATCACGTAGTCGCGTCGCAATTGCAGTCCGCCATGGTGAATGTATGGACGCCGGAAAGGGATTTGCTCGACGCGGCGGGCACGGTGTTGATCGGTCCGGGGCTGGCCGCGTCGAATCTGCCGCCTGAGATGAAGACGATTTTGCGCAGGCTCTGGCGCGATTCGCAATCGCCGCTGGTCGTGGACGCGAGCGCGCTCGACTGGCTTGCGCCGCACACGTTGTCGAAAGGACTGCTTCGCGTCGTCACGCCGCATCCGGGCGAAGCGGCGCGGATGCTGAACTTGACGGCGGGAAAAATTCAAGCGGATCGTCCGCGGGCGGTGCGCGAAATCTCAAAACGTTTCGGCAACTGCTGGGTCGTGCTGAAGGGGCATCAGACTTTGATTGGCCGGAGCGAAGGGGAAATTTTTGTGAACCCGTCCGGTAATCCGCATCTCGCGCAGGGCGGCAGCGGCGACGTGCTGTCGGGATTTCTCGCAGGACTGCTCGCGCAACCGGAATTGCAAAAGGATGTCTGCAAAACAATCCGTTACGCTGTCTGGCAGCACGGCGCGGCGGCGGACAAATTGCAGGCCGTGCAAAAGAATTGGACTGTGGAAGATTTGATTGGCGAATTGGGAAACGCTCACTGATTTCAAACGATGACAGCGCGTATCATCCAAAAACGGATTGTTCCAGTGGTGGTGGTCAGTCGCGTTGACGACGCATTGCGCATGGCGGAGGCGTTGCTGGCGGGCGGTCTGGACGTCATCGAAGTGACGCTTCGCAACCCGGAGGCCGAAACATGCATCCGTCGCATCCGCAACACATTCCCCGACGTGCTGGTCGGTGCCGGAACGGTACTTGAAGTCGATCAGGTGAGCCGTTGTTTGGAAGCGGGCGCGCAATTCGGCGTCAGCCCCGGACTGAACGAAACCGTTGTGGAAAAAGCGCAGGCCGCCGGACTGCCGTTCATTCCTGGAGTTATGACGCCTTCGGAGGTCGAGCGAGCGCTGCGGCTGGGCTGCAAACTGCTGAAATTCTTCCCGGCGGAAGCCGCCGGCGGAATCAAAATGCTGCAATCACTGGCCGGTCCATATATGCATACGGGGGTGAAATTCATTCCGCTGGGCGGCATTCATGCGGGCAACGCCGGTGCTTACGCCGCGTTGCCGATCGTGGCCGCTGTCGGTGGTTCATGGCTTGTGGATCGCAAGTTGATTGAAGACCAGGATTGGGGACAAATGACCAGACTGGTCAAGGAAGCGCTGGCATTGGTCGCAAACCGTGAACATTTTTGAGTATTCCCACTGACATGGATTCCCCGGATCGAACTGTCCCGGCTTCGAGTAATTTTCGTTGGGTCATTTGCGCGCTGCTCTTCTGGGTCACCACGGCGAACTACATTGACCGCGGTGTCTTTGGCAACCTTGCCCCGGAACTGCAAAAACAGATCCATTGGACCGACAGCCAGTATTGGTATATGACGATGTGTTTCAACGCCGCCTACGCCGTCAGCCTGCTGGTCGTGGGACGATTGATTGACCTTATTGGACTTCGTTGGGGATTTGCGATCGCTTGCGGTTTTTGGGGACTGGCATCCATGAGCCATTCTCTGGCTGGCAGCGTCGCGGGTTTTTTTGTTTGCCGAATTCTCCTCGGCCTTGGTGAAGGCGGCAATTTTCCCGCCGCCATCAAAACCACTGCCGAATGGTTTCCAAAACACGAGCGCGCCCTTGCCACCGGCATCTTCAATTCCGGTTCCAATGTCGGCGGCTTATTGGTTCCGCTGGCCCTGCCTTGTCTGGTCGTTTTTTTCAACCGGATTTCCATTGGTGGCCACATCCTCGGCTGGCGCGGCGCTTTTCTTCTGACAGGTTTGTTCGACCTTGCATGGATTGCGGCCTGGCTGGCCATTTACCGAAAACCGGAACATCATCCGCGCGTCTCCCCGGCTGAGCTGGCTCTCATTAACAGCGCGCCGCCGGAAGGTTCGGTTAAAATTCCCTGGCACCGGCTTTTCCAATATCCGCAGGCCTGGGCATTTGTGGTTGGCAAATTCATGACTGACTGCTTCTGGTGGTTCTACCTTTTCGGCACGCCGGTTTTCTTCGCGAATCGTTTCGGCCTTGATTTGAAAGGGCGCATGGGGCCCATTGCAACTATTTATTTGTTCGCGTCCGTTGGCAGCATCGGGGGCGGCTGGCTCTCCGGTCATTTCATGAAGCGCGGCTGGACGACCAACAGAGCCCGCAAAACCACTCTTTTGATTTGCGCGGCCTGTGTGACGCCCGTGGCCTTTTGCACCGTCAGCAACGATCGATGGGTTGCGGCGGCAATCATCGCGCTCGCCGCCGCCGCCCACCAAGCATGGTCGGCCAACCTGTTCAACTTGTCTTCCGACATGTTTCCACGGCGGATAGTCGCCTCGGTTACCGGACTTGGCGGCATGGCCGGATCCATCGGCGGCATCCTGCTGCTGTTCATCGTGGGAGTGCTCCGGGAACACAATATCAGCTACGTTCCAATCTTCATCGCCGCGAGTTTATCCTACCTCGTCTCACTGTTCTTCATTCACTTGCTGTCACCCGGACTTGAACCGGCAAAAATTGATGAACCTGCGGCAGCCTGAAACCGGCGGTCAATCAGCATGATTTACTTTCCCGTCCGCACAAGATGAGGGCGGTTGAAAATGGATTCTTTATTTTTCCGATTCAATGATTTGCAGTGCCGCCTTCATATAGCCCATTGCGAACGCCATGCCCGCGTGCCACGGCGCACTGCACGACATCTGCGGCGTATGGTCGGGAATCAGCACGCCGTCGAAATTATTTTTCTTCAAAATCCGCAGCACGCGCAGCATGTCAATGTCGCCGTCGTCAATGAACGTCTCGCGATAAAACGGAACTTTGCCCGTCACGTTGCGAAAATGAACATAACCTAATTTTTTTTGGCTGCTGTATCGCTCGACCGTTTCGTAAATGTCGCTTTCGGTCATTTCAGCCAGCGAGCCGAGGCAAAATTCCAGCACATTCGCGCGGCTCGGATTCAAATCAATCACGCGCTGGTAAAGTTGCGGCTGATAAACGAGTCGCGGCTGGCCGCGCATGAACGGCAACGGCGGATCATCAGGATGCAACGCGAGTTTAACTCCAGCTTCCTCGGCGACGGGAATCATTTCGCGCAAAAAATCATCGAGCCGCTGCCAAAGCTGTTCGGGCGTGGCGGACGGAACATTTCCCGCCGGTGCGTTCTCATCCACGACCATGTTCCACGCCATGCCGTTGGGCATCGGTGTTTCGAGCGGGCCTTCCATGTCCACGGACATCGCGCCGCCGCGCGCGTAAGGTGCGTGCGTGCGCCCGCAAACGCCCGCGATGCTGAAGTTGTAACCCATGATCGGAATTCCAGCCTTGCCGAGATTGCGGACAATTTTTTTTACATTTTCGAACTGCGCCTTTTTTTTCGGACCGTCGAGCAGAATGTCGTGCCAGTGCGCCGGGTCAAAATTCTCGATCGCCTCCAATTTCAAACCTTCGGCCCCGATGCTTTTGCGCAGTTCAATCAATTCTTCCGTGCTCCAAAGCTTGTTTGGATCGCCGGCCAGACCCCAGCCGCGTTCCGTGCCGGTCGGCTGGTTGTCACGCGGATTTTTCGCGCCGCCTTTGAAATAATCCACGAGATGCGCGACGATGTGCGTTGCGCCCGCCTGCCGCGCGAACTGAAAATTCTCGCGCGTCAGCATGTGTCGGTAAAGTCCGAGTCCTAGTTTCATCAAAAATCTTGTGTGATGCCCAAGACTAAATAAGTTCCAAATTTTACAACCTGTCTAATTTTTCGTTGAACTTTATTTCGGGCGTGAATTTTGTCCAGCACGGTTTCGTGTCATTGCTGTCGCCGGTCGATTTCCTGGATCAGCTTTTCGGCGTTCGTACGGAGCTTCGGGTCGATGTAAGGCAGCAGCAGCGGTTGCAACGTGTTTCGGGCATTGTCAGTCTCCCTGTTTCTCAATTGCGCCTGCGCGAGTGAAAACAAATATGCCGAATTTTCCGGCTCGAGCTGGATGGCGAATTGTAACTGCTGTTCCGCCACCGCGAGATTTTCGCCCTGGGCCATTTCAAAAAATCCCAGAAGTTCGTGAGCCGGTCCGAAGCTCGGCATAAGCGTAATGGATTTTTGAAGCTCGCTTTGGATTTCTTCGGCCTGATCGGTTTTGATTCGGGTGTAGCGGTCCTGGGAATCGGCGGTGAGTTGATACAATTGCGATGCGTAGATGTAATGCGCAAGAAAACTGGTCGAGCCGCGCTGCAACGCATCCTTCAATTCGCGCACCGCCTCGTCGTGCTGGTCGTGCGTCACGGAGAGCAGTCCGAGTCCTTCATAAGGCAGCGGGCTGGCTGGCGCGAGTTGTTGCGCCTGCGCGAAAATGGATTGTGCGCCGTCTAGGCGGCCGATGCGGAGAAGCTCGTCGCCCAAACGAAAATAAGTTTCGACCGGCGTGATGAACCGCGTGGTCATGACTTTGGGCGCGGAGATGTTCGCGGGTAGCGCGATTTGGATCGGAGCGAAATTATTTTGCTCCAGGTAGCGGTGAAGCTCTTTTTCCATTTCCGGTAAAGTCACGCGCATCGCGTTGGTGAATGCCTGTTCCGGCGATTGTCCCGCGCGCAGCAGCGGAGTGAATTCCGCGAAACGGGATTTGTAATAGGGATTGTCGCCGGCGATGAGAAAATGCGTGAGCAGCCACGATTCGGCGTAAAAAATTCCCTGACGCTCGCGTTCGTTGTATTGCGGCGAGTCGGTCGAGGCGGAAAACAATTCCGTCAGCGGCATGAACGGCTGCCGCTCCAGCAAACGCAAATGATGATTGATCGGCTCGGCGATGCGGACGTAATTTCCACCGGGAGTTTCGAAAGTGGAATAAATTTCCGCCATGCCTTCCTTGAGCCAGAGCGGCCAGAACTGGTCGTTGCGCCGGAGCAACAGGTGCGTGAACTCGTGGAAGATGACGTTCATCTCCGTCTGCGCCGAGTTCGTGCCTTGCAACGCGAGCACGATGAGATTTTCGTCGCTGCCGCGATGGAAAAAACCGGCGAGGTTCGCGGGCTGGCCGTCATAAATCGGCAGGAACGGTTTCATCGAATCCTCGTCGGGAAAAGCCATCACCACGATCGGTGGCGATGCCAGCGCCTGCGCTCCGGCCAGAAGCGAATAGGCCTCGCAGAATTGCTCCAGCTTTGCGGCGAGTTTGAAGACGTCCTGCGGCGGCGCGCAACTGTAGATGTTGAAATGCGTGGTGCGCGTCTCGAACCAGCGCCTTTGCACGAGCGGAACAGAGTTGGACTGGCCGAACGCCGCGCAAGCTTGCAACGCGAGCAGAAAGGCAAAAATCCAGAGTGGATGGCGGATCATAGACGGATTGCGAAAATTTTTTGGTGCCGGTGGCGGGACTCGAACCCACACGACTTTTTAAGGTCCCAGGATTTTAAGTCCTGTGCGTCTGCCATTTCGCCACACCGGCTTCCGCCAAACGCTAGTCTCGAATTCTCCCCAAGTGAAGCGAGAATTTTGATGAAAAAGCCTGAAGATTTTTACCACGTTGGGAAAAAAGTAACAGCGGTTTTTGCAAACGAATTTTTTGGAGCGCCTGAAATCATTGGTTAATCCGCACATTTTAAAATTTTTTTCCAGGTCGGCACGCACGGTGCTAAATGAATTTTAGGTTTTTGAAAATTTGGCCGCGCGAAATGAAGCAAGGCAGAAAAAGTGGTGGGGAACCCCGCGCGACTCCGGCTGGTAGTTCGCCAGAGCTCGCGTGATTTACAAGGAGCTTGCCTGAAGGAACGCACGCGCACGCGCACGCTGGATTTGTCCGTCAGCCAGTCGTGACTGATCAACAAGGAGGTCGGTTGCCGGCGGCGGTTGGATTTGGTGTGAGGCGCGTGCGGGGTGGAGGTGGTGGTGATTCGCTTGAGCCGGCACGTTTAATAAAACCCGGTGGAACGTGGGGATTCCGCCGGTTTTTTTCTTTGTGTTTTGTTCCCGGCGTGACAGCTCCCGCCGGGTAGTCTAATTTTTGCCGATGCAGCAAACGACGTTGACCCTCGGCCACTCGCCCGATCCTGATGACGCCTTCATGTTTTACGCGCTCGCAAAGGATTTGATCCCGACGCACGGCTTTAGATTTAAACACATCTTGCAGGACATCCAGACGTTGAACGAACGCGCCACGCGCGGCGAACTCGACATCTCCGCCGTCAGCATCCACGCCTACGCCTACGTCTCCGACAAATACGCGTTGCTGCCCAGCGGTGCAAGCATGGGCGACGGCTACGGCCCGATGCTCGTGGCCAAACAAAAATTTTCGCGCGAAGAAATTGCGAAGAAAAAAATCGCCGTGCCCGGAACCATGACCAGCGCGTTTCTCGCGCTGCAACTCTGGCTCGGCAAACCGGCGAAGGAATTCAATTACGTCGTCGTGCCGTTCGACCAGATTTTTTCCGCCGTGAAAAATGGGATTGCCGAAGTCGGTCTCATTATTCACGAAGGCCAGCTTACCTTCCAAAATGAAAAACTGGTTTTGTGCGAAGACCTTGGCGTTTGGTGGGGAAAACAAAACGACGGTCTGCCGCTGCCGCTTGGCGGAAATGTCATTCATAAAAAATTCGATTTGACGACACGCCGAAAAATTTCAGACACGCTTACGGCCAGCATCCAATTCAGCTTGGATCATCGAGCCGAAGCCGTTCAGCACGCGCTGCAATACGCCCGTGACATGGGACGCGACCTTGCCGACAAATTCGTCGGCATGTATGTGAACCACTGGACGCTCGATTACGGCGAGCGGGGCAGAGAATCCATCCGCCGATTTCTCGATCAGGCTTTCGAGCGCGGTCTGATTTCGCACCGGCAGGAATTGGAATTCGTGGTCTGAAGCTTAACGTAAAAGCTGGGCCAACGCCGACTCGTGACGTGACTCGTGACAGCGGCGGTTTGCTCGCGATTTATCGGAGTTGGGCGTGCTGTTGGAAATCACACAGCGGGATAATCCATCTCATAAACGACCATTCTGGAGGCAGATCAAGCTCCCCGAAAGTTCATTCCCGTCAATCCCAAATGTTAGAACCTTGTCCCGCAGACACCGCCATCTGACTTTTTGGGCCAAGGTATTTCAGTCTGGCTTGCCTTCAGCGCAAATATTTTATCTAATGAGAAGTATGAATCAGCCATTTAAAAGCAAATCATTCCAAATTTCACGCCGTTCTTTTCTCGCCAAATGCACCGCCGCCGCCGCCACAACGGGATTACCATTGTGGGTCATCCAAAGAGATGCGGCCTTCGCAGCGGATTCGGCGACCAACGCGCCCAGCCTGCCCAGCGCGAACGATCGTCCCGGCGTCGCACTGATCGGTTGCGGCGGCCAGGGAACTGGCGATGCCACGAATGCCAGCGGCTACGGAGACATTCTTGCTGTCTGTGACGTGAACCGGAAACATCTCGACGGAGCCGCGCAACGTTTTGCTAAAAATGGCAAGACGCCCGACAAATACACTGATTTTCGCAAGGTCATGGAACGGGACGACATTCATATCATCGTCCAAGCCACGCCGGATCACTGGCACACGCTCATCAACCTGGCCGCCGCGAAAGCCAAGAAGGATGTCTATGGGGAAAAGCCGCTCACCCTGACCATTGACGAGGGCAAGCATATTGTAAAAGCCGTGCGCGAAAATAAGATTGTTTTCCAAACCGGCACGCAACAACGCAGCGACGGGCGATTCCGTCTCGCGTGCGAACTTGTCCGCAACGGGCGCATCGGCAAACTTCAGGAAGTGGACGTGTGGGTTCCCGGCGGACTTCGCGAAGGTCCGTTCAAGACCGGTCAAGTGCCGCCGGCCGGCTTGAATTTCGACTTCTGGCTGGGGCAGGCTCCCCAAGTGGAATACTTGAAGGAGCGTTGCGCCAATACTTTCCGCTGGTGGTGGGATTACGCCGGCGGGCCGGTCACCGATTGGGGCGCGCATCACAACGACATCGCCCGCTGGGGCATCGGACAGGACGGGCCGATCAGCGTTGAAGCCAGGGTAATCACCGAACCCATTCCAGGCGGCTTCACCACGCCGAGCGAATACGAGGCCACCCTGACTTGGGACAATGACATCAAGCAAGTGGTTCGAACCACGCTGGACGATAGTCCCTTTGGTCAGGTTCTCAATGAGGATGGCCAACGCAATGGCATTAAATTCATCGGCTCAGACGGATGGATTTGGGTCAACCGCGACGGCATCTCCGCCAGCAACAAAGATTTTCTCGCCACTCCACTGCCCGATAATGCGATCCACTTCGAAGTCAGCCGCAACCACATGGGCAATTTTTTCAGTTGCGTCGGTTCACGCAAAGACCCGATTTCCAAGGTCGAAGACGGCCACCGCTCCGCCATCATCGGCCATCTCATCATCATCGCCCTGCGTTCCGGGAAAAAATATACTTGGGATCCGGCAAATGAAATTTTCACCGGCGAAGGCGCGAAGGAAGCCAACACCCACCTCGCACGCGAAATGCGCAAGCCATACGATTACGATTTCGCAGCTTAAAGCATCACGCAAAGACGCGATTATTGGCTGACCGCCGCAGATTTTTTCAAGCCCAAAGCCCATTCGATGCCGCCGAGGACGTGCGCCTGATATGCCTTGCTGATCTCGACAGAGTTTTTCCGATTGGGGATATTGGGATCTGCATCCCAAATGTCTTCACGATGACCGAGCGACGTAAAAAAAACTTTTCCAGCGCCATAATCTTTGCACCAGCAAACTCCATAATGCCCTGGTGCGCCGGTTTCAGGATGTTTGTCCAGGATGAGCAAATCGTGAACTTTCGCCGGATCGTAATTTTTGAACTGATAAATTTCCTCCTGTTGAATCGTCCAGACTTTCGGCAAATGCGCCGTCGCCGGGTTCGACGGATCAACATTGATGCAATCCACACTGACCTGCCGCCCATGATGTTGAAACTCGCCGCCGAGCATTTCAATATACCCAGGCCAGCCGTGAAATGTGTCGCTCGCCGCGTGAATCCCGATGAACGCATGACCGGCCTTGATCCAATCGAGAAATCCCTGCTTGTCGGGAATCGGCAAATCGCCGGTTGTGCTCACAAAAATCACGCCGTCATAATTCTTCAGTGACTCCGGCGAAAGTTTCTGCAATGCGGCTTTCAATTTTTCATTCCATGCGGTTTCGGCTGTGGCGAACGCCGTCTTGTCCGCGTCGCTGGCGTCCGGTTTCAGTGTCGCCGGAAATCCAGTTGCAGCATGACCCGGCGGCTGCTCCACAAATTCCACCGTGAACTCACCGCTGTCGTGCGCGAGCTGCGCGAGGATTTTTTCCGCCGTCGGAATCGAACTGTGCCGGAATCCGGTCGTGGTCGTGACAACGAGCAGTTTTTTTGGTTCGGCGTGCAAAGAAGTCACCGTCAGCGCGACAACCAGGATGGTGGAGAGAATTTTCATTTTAGTTGGAGTTGAATGTTGACCGGCGTTCATGAGTCGTTGACCGCCGGCACCTTGCGCACCCAGATATTGCGGAAGGAAACGGAGTTGTTGTGATATTGCAGCAGCAGCGGCTCCTCCGCGCCATGCGGCGTGTATTTGCCCGGCACACGCCAGTTCGTCGCGCCGCGGATCGCCTGATGGTTTTGGACGACGACGCCGTTCAAGGTCACTGTCACAAAAGCCGGCGACAGCACCGCGCCGTCCGCCCCAAAGCGCGGCGCGGTAAAAATAATGTCGTAGGTCTGCCATTCGCCCGGCGGACGACACGCATTGGCGAGTGCCGGATGCTGGCCGTAGATTCCGCCCGTTCCGCCATCCGCGTAGGTTTTGTTATCGTAGCAATCCAGAATTTGAATCTCATAGCGACTCATGAAATAAATGCCGCTGTTGCCGCGCCCCTGACCGCTTTCCTTCGGCGGCGTGGGTTCGCGAAATTCCAGATGCAACTGGATGTCGCCGAATTTATTCGTCGTCACGATGTCGTCCTTCGCAGAAACCGCGATGCCGTCTTCCACCGCCCACGGTGCCGGGCCGCCGGTTTTGTTGGCGCGGAATTGCGAAAGATCTTTGCCGTCAAACAAAATAATCGCGTCGCCCGGAGGCGTGGCGTTTTCGCTGAACGTGCCCGGCGTCACCACCGGCGGTTGCGGTCGCGCCGGATCGTGGACGTGCCACTTGCCGTCCGGCTCCATCGGCGTGTCTTGAAAACCTTCGACGCCGTCAATTGTGATGTCTTTCGGTTTGGGCACGGCATTTTGTGCCAAGAGCGGAACAGCCGACACTGCGGTCAGCAAGGCGAGAACAATAATTTTATTTGTCATTTTGGATTCAGGCTTTGTTGCGCAAAGTTCTTTTACAAATTTTCACCAAGATGCAATGAACGAATCCAGATGTTGCGGAAGCGAACAGGGTTTTTGTGATCCTGCAATTCAATGAAAACTTCCGGCGCGTGCGGCTCAGGATATTTTGACAGCGATTTCCAAGGCTCGGCGGCGTTGATACCGTCGGTCATTCCAACGAGTTCATAATGGTTCTGAATCACGACGCCGTTGTGCAGCACGGTGATGATCGCCCTTTTTGTCAATTCGCCTTTGTCATTCCAGCGCGGCGATTCAAAAATAATGTCGTAACTCTGCCATTCGCCCGGCGGCTTGCTCGCGTTCACCAACGGCGGCGACTGTCCGTAAATCGCGCCCGCCTGTCCGTCGGCGTAAGTCTTGGCCTGATACGAATCGAGCACCTGCACCTCATACATATTGTTGATGAGAATGCCGCTGTTGCCACGTCCCTGGCTCGTGCCGTGCGGCGGATTCGGCGAAGCCCATTCGACATGCAATTGAAAATCCGCCCACTTCCCGCGCGTGCGAATGCCGCCGCCATTCGGCGCGGTCTCCACATAATCGTCGTTCGTCTTCCAAGTGGCGTCGGCACCGCGATCATTTTCCCATTTCGCAAGACCCGTGCCGTCAAAAAGGATTTCCGCGTCCGACGGCGCAGCGGCCTTCTGGCTGAACGTCGCGCCCGGCGTGACGATCTGCGGCTGCGGGCGCGCGGGATCATGAACGTGCCATTTTCCATCCGCCTCCATCGGCGTGTCGGTGAATCCGTCAATCGCTTCTTTGGCGGCAGTTTGCGCCAGCACAGGAATTGCCGACACGGCGGCGAGCAGGGCGAACACAAGGATTTTATTTTTCATTTTGATTTCAGGTTGCTGCGAATTTCGTCCACTTCGCATTAGACTTCGCGGACTTCACGGCGGTTTCAAGAAAAGCCATGCCGTAAACGCCGTCGTCCACCGTCGGGAAATCATTTTTATCAATGCGCTTGCCTTCAATGCTCGCACGAATTGCGGCGACGGCTTCCAGATAAATATTTGCAAACGCCTCGATGAACGCCTCGGGATGACCGAACGGCAGGCGCGTGAATTTTTTCGCCACGTCGCTGACGTAGCCGTTGCCGCGCCGAAGAATTTTTGCGGGTTCATTTTTGGCAATGAAGCTTAATTCGTTCGGATGCTCCTGCCGCCACGCCAGCGATCCGAGCGTGCCATAGACACGGATGTTCAGATTGTTTTCCTCGCCGCAGGAAATCTGTGAGCAATGCAAAACGCCTTTCGCGCCGCCTTTATAGCGCAAAAGTAAATTCGCGTCGTCTTCCAATTTGCGTCCCGGAATAAATGTCGTGAATTCGGCGCAGAGCGATTCGATCTCCAAACCGGTGATGTAGCGAGCCAGATTTTCCGCGTGCGTGCCGATGTCGCCGAGGCAGCAGCTCGCGCCGGCTTTCTTTGGATCGCTGCGCCATGCGGCTTGTTTTTGGCCATCGTCCTCAATTTTGTCGAGCAGCCAGCCTTGCGGATATTCGGCGACCACTTTCAAAATTTTTCCGAGATTGCCGGTGCGGACGAGTTCGCGCGCCTCCTTCACCATCGGATAGCCGGTGTAGTTGTGCGTGAGCGCAAAAACTTTTCCTGATTTGCGAACGATTTTGCGCAGCGCCTTGGCCTCTTTCAAATTCAAAGTCATCGGCTTGTCGCAGACAACGTGAAAACCGGCTTTCAGAAATGTCGTCGCGACCGGCGCGTGCAGAAAATTCGGCGTGACGATGGAAACGAATTCAATCCGTTCGTCCGCCGGCAGCGCCGCTTCACGCTTGGCCATTTCTTCGTAGCTCGCATAGACGCGCGACGGGTTGAGGAAAAGTTGTTCGCCGGTTGTCTTTGAGTTTTTTACGTCGGAGGAAAACGCTCCGGCAACCAGTTCAATCTGCCCATCCAGATTAGCGGCCATGCGATGCACCGCACCGATGAAGGCGTTCTGACCGCCACCGACCATTCCGTACCGAAGTTTACGTTTGGCTGGCATAATTATTTCTTCTTGGAAAATGCCGCGTCGAACGCCGCCACGTTCGGCGTGAAATCCAGTTTGCGGACGAAGGCGCAGCTTTCCGTCGCGCCGTGCACGCGATCCATGCGGCCGTCTTCCCATTCGACCGAGAGCGGGCCGCGATAGCCGACGTCATTCAGCGCGACGATGATATCTTCAAATTTAATGTCGCCGTGGCCCAGCGAGCGGAAATCCCAGAAGCGCCGCGCGTCCGTGAAATCCGTGTGGCCGCCGAACACGCCCACCGTGCCGTCGCCGTGGCCCCACCACACATCCTTCATGTGCGCGTGAAAAATGCGGTCGCCGAACTCGCGGATGAATTTCACATAGCAAACGCCCTGATAGCCGAGATGCGATGGGTCGTAATTGAATCCGAAGCGCCGATGATTTTTCACCGCTTCGAGCGCGCGTTTGGCAGAGGCGATGTCAAAGGCGATTTCCGTCGGATGCACCTCGAGCGCGAAGTTGACATTTTCCTTTTCAAACACGTCGAGAATCGGCGTCCAGCGTTTGGCGAAATCGGCGTAACCTTTGTTGAGAAATTCCTGGTTCGTCGGCGGGAACGCATAGAGCGCGTGCCAGATGCTTGAGCCGGTGAAGCCGTTGACGACGGCGGGAAAATCATTTTTCGCGCCGGGCTGCGCATTGAAAAATTTTCGCGCGGCGCGGGCGGTGATCTTCATTTTCTCGGCGGCGCGCTGGCGGACGCCTTCGGGTTTGCCGTCGCCCCAGACGTCGGCGGGCAGGATGGCCTTGTGCCGTTCGTCAATCAAATCACAAACGGCCTGGCCGACGAGGTGCGTGGAGATGGCGAAACATTTCAGGCCATGCTTGGCGAGCAGCACCCATTTCTTTTTGCAATAATCGGGTTCGGCAAGCGCGCGGTCCGGTTCAAAGTGGTCGCCCCAGCAGGCGAGTTCCACGCCGTCGTAACCCATGGCTTTGACTTTGGGCGCGAGTTCGGCGAGCGAAAGATCGGCCCATTGGCCGGTGAACAGTGTGACGGGTCGTGACATAAGCAAAGTGATTTTGTCCCGCCATGTTGCCAAGCGGAGCGGTCAGGTCAAGCGCGTGATTCAAACCGGGTAAATGAAATGAATGACACACTTTCGGATTTTTGCCGTTGACAGTTTTGCGTCGGGCGAGTGTATTCAGCCCAACCATGAACAAACGTCACGACAAAATCCTTTTCTGGGGCTGTTTCATCGCCCTCATCACCACCAGCTACGCATTCGTCAGCCGCATGATTTTGTGCGGCGGGCAATTCGTCACGGACTTCGGCCTTGACAAGGTTTCCGTGGGTGAACTGCAGGGTGCCGGCATCTGGCCGTTCGGCGTGAGCATCATCGTTTTCAGCCTTTTCATTGACCGCATCGGCTACAAGGTGGCGATGGTCTTTTCCTTCGTCAGCTATTTGATTTACACGGCGCTGGCATTTGCGGCCTACAATTCCGTTCACGGCTTGAGCGGTGACACGCTCATCGCGGGACAAAAGCACGGCTATCAACTGCTTTACTGGGGCAGCATCATCCTCGGCCTTGGCAATGGAACCGTCGAGTCCTACATCAATCCCATCGTCACCACGATGTTCAACACGGACAAAACGAAACTGCTCAACCGCATGCACGCCGGCTGGCCAGGAGGCTTGGTGCTGGGCGGACTTTGTACCATCGCACTGGCGAACAACGCCGACTGGCGCATCACGCTCGGACTGATTTTGATTCCGGCATTCACTTTCTTTTTTATTTTGATCGGAAAAACTTTTCCAAAGAGCGAACGCGAACAGGCAGGCGTCAGTTATCTGGCCATGCTCAAGGAATTCGGTGCGTTCGGCGCGCTCGTGGGATTTGGGCTGGTGTTCGCGCAACTCGGACAAGTTTTCAACTGGAGCAGCGGTTTGGTTTGGGGACTCACCGGCGCGGTCGTTCTAATTTTTGCCGTTGTCACAAAATCTTTTGGCCGATTACTTCTCGCGCTGCTCATCATCATCATGATGCCGCAGGCGACGACCGAGCTCGGCACGAACGGCTGGATCACCTCCCTGATGTCAACGCCCATGCAAACCGCCGGCCATAATCCCGCGTGGGTGCTCGTCTACACTTCGGCGATCATGGTGATTTTGCGTTTCTGGGCCGGGCCGCTTATCCATAAATTTTCCCCGATTGGTTTGCTCGCCGGCTGTTCCGCGCTGGCCGCGCTCGGGCTTTTCGCCCTTTCCAAAACGGCTGACTCGGGCGTGGCCGTCATTTTTGCCGCTGCGACACTTTTTGGCGTCGGCGTCACTTTTTTCTGGCCGACGATTCTCGGTCTGACTTCCGAGCAATGTCCGCGGGGCGGCGCGCTCACATTGAACGCGATGGGCGGCATCGGGATGCTCGCCGTCGGAATTCTCGGCGCGCCGTTCATCGGCTACTTGCAGGAATCTTCGGCGACGCAGGAATTGCAGTCCGCCAATCCCGCGCTGTATCAAACCGTGACCGTGGAGAAAAATTATTTGCTCGGCAATTATCAGGCGATTGACCCGGTGAAAAGCGCAGCGGTGACGGACACGGTCTCGACGACCGCGATTACCAATGCGATGACGGCGGGCCAGTTCAGCGCGCTTGGAAAAATGGCGCTGTTCCCGTTGTTCGGACTGGCCTCCTATCTGGTTTTGATTTTCTATTTCAAATCCAAAGGAGGCTACAAACCGCTCCGACTGGATTCTAAATAGTTCAGGCCAGCGCCCAACCCGCGCGATTTTTCCGTTTGATGAACTGCGCGGCTTCGGGCGCGTTGGTCGCGCGCATATTGGGTCCGTCCCACTCGATCTTCTTGCCGACACGCAGCGAAACGCAGCCGAGCAGCATGATTTCCGTGAGCTGCGCGCCGATGGAGAAGCGCGAGTAGCAGTTCTCCGGTTTGTTTTCCTTGATGGCCGCAATCCATTCCAAATGCTGCTTCTGGTCTTTGTCACCGGCAAAAAGATTGCGCGGGATGACCTGCGGGATTTGCGCCACGACAGGATGTTTTGTAAAATGCGTAAATTTCTTTTCGCCGCTCAACTTCACGAAAAATTCCTCGCCGTAATCATCGGGAGAAAACACGATGCCTTTGTCGCCGATAAGCAGACAGCCGCTGACGGGAATTTCGCCGAGCATGACTTCGATATCCGCCAACAGTTTGTGCGGCGGTTTGTTGCTGCCATCGTGTCCGCCGCGGGCTTTCGGGTCGGAAGTCGGCTTGCCGCCGTCATACCACCAGAGGGTGACGGGAGCCAATTCGACGGCATCATGCGCAGTGGCAACTTCGGCTTTGCGCGCGGGAAATTGAAAACGGATTTTGGAACACAAGGGATAAGTCTCCGAGTTCATCTTGCTTAAAGCTTCGGCCTTAATCTCCGTCGGGTAGCCCAATTGCAGGGCGCGGAAAGTCATGTTGACCGTGTGACACGCCATGTCGCCGAGCGCGCCTGTGCCGAAATCCAGCCAGCCGCGCCAGTTGAACGGATTATAGACGCCTTTTTTGTATGGACGCACTGGTGCCGGGCCGAGCCAGATGTCCCAATCTAGCGTACTGGGAACTGGGTCTGAACCTTCCGGTCGCGCAATTCCCTGCGGCCACCATGGGCGGTCCGTCCAAACGTGAACTTCGTGCACCTGTCCGATGATTCCGGCTTGGATACATTCGACAGCGCGACGCAATCCATCAGACGCGCTGCCTTGATTGCCCATTTGCGTGACGACGCCGGTTTCATGCGCCAGATCGCGCAGATAGCGCGCCTCGTAAATCGTCTGCGCCAGGGGCTTCTGACCATAGACGTGTTTACCCAGCCGCATCGCATGGGATTCGGCAAGGGCGTGAAAATGGTCCGGCGTGGAAACGGTCACGGCGTCAATGCTCTTTCCCATTTCGTCGAACATGGTGCGGAAATCCCGGTAGAACTTCGCCTGTGGATATTTCTGGAGCTGTTTCGCGCAATGCTCCGAATCCACGTCGCACAGAGCCACGATGTTTTCGCCGCTGCAATAATTCGTGTCGCTCTCGCCTTTGCCCATCACGCCAATGGAGGCAATGTTTAATTTGCTGTTCAGGTTCTGCGCGCGCAACAATGTCGGCACGCCAAACACGACCGTGCCGGTGGCCAGAGTGGCGGTTTTGAGAAAATTGCGCCGAGTCCAATGGAACTGCGATTGACGGACGGGTGGTTTCATGAATGAAAGCTAACAAAACCGCCGAAACATACAATCAGGAAAACCCCGCACAATCAACTTGTTCACAATGGAAACGGAAACCCTGTGTAAAAAATCTTTCCCGTGTCGTTGTTGCGTGCCAGAATCTTTGAGGCCACCGTTCCGCGATTAAGTTGCCGTCACAATAAATGAACGAATCGAACGAAAATAAAAATTCCGGTTGCTGTGAAAATTCCAGCAAATGTTGCGGCGATTATTCGCTCGCCTTCCTCGTCCTGCGCGGCTGGCTGGCCGTGCGCGCCATCCTGACGGGCGTCGAAAAATTCGGCGCTTACAAAACCATCCAGCAACCGCTCGTTGATCCGACGACCGGCTTGGCTGATCCCAGCGGCGCGACGATTGACGTGCAGGTGAAATTTTATTCGCTGACCAATTACTCCGGCATTCCCGCGTCGCTGAAAGACAAGTTCGCCAACGAACCGCTGCTGCCGCATTTCGCCACCTCGGCATTTGATCATCTGCTCGGCCCGGCGCTCATTTTGACCGGCGTGATGCTGCTGCTCGGAATCGGCACACGGCTGTCGCTGTTCGTGCAAGGTTTGATTTACATCGCGCTGACGATCGGATTGATTTTGATCAAGCAGGACGACGGCGTTTCCTGGCTGGGCATTCATGTTGCGCTCATCGCGCTGGCCTTGACTCTGGCGAAACACAACCGCTTTGCGATTCTCAAAAAATGGTGAATCAATCCATCAACCGCCGCGAATTCATCGGCACCACCGCTGCTGCTGGAGCCGGTTTGATGCTCGCTTCCGGCGCGAAAGTTTTCGGACAGACAAAATCTCCTAACGGCAAACTCAACGTCGCGGTCATCGGTTACGGCGCGCAAGGCCGCGTGCTGGTGGAATCGCTTTTGAAAATTGACGGCATCCAGATCGTGGCCGTTTGCGACATCTGGCAATACACGCGCACTTACGCGGAAAAGTATTTGAAAAAACTCGGCGTGGAAGTCCGCACCTACGAAAATTTTGAAGACCTGCTCGCAAGCGAAAAAGATTTACAGGCCGCCATCGTCGCCACGCCGGATTTCTGGCACGCGCCGGTCACGAACACTTGTTTAAAAGCGGGGCTGAATGTCTATTGCGAAAAAATGATGAGCAACACCATCGAAGGCGCGCGCTCGATGGTCGCGACGATGCGCGAGACGGGAAAACTTTTGCAGATCGGCCACCAGCGCCGCAGCAATCCGCGCTACATTTTCGCGCTCAATCGCCTCGTTCATGACGCGAAACTTTGCGGTCGCCTCACCGCCGCGCAGGCGCAATGGAATCGCGCCGTGACGGAAGATTTCGGCTGGCCGAAACATTCGGACATGACGGCGGAGCAGCTTGCCAAATACGGTTACAAAGATATGCATCAGTTTCGGAACTGGCGCTGGTTCAAAGGACTCGGCGGCGGACCGCTCTCCGATCTCGGCGCACATCAGATTGATATTTTCAATTGGTGGCTGGGCGTCACGCCCAAGTCCGTCATTGCGAGCGGCGGCATTGACTATTACACAAATCACGAGTGGTATGATAATGCGATGGTTATTTACGAATTCCCGCTGCCTGACGGAGTGGCGCGCGCCTTTTATCAAGTGCAGACCACGACCAGCGCCGGCGGCGGCTACTTTGAATATTTCATGGGCGACGAAGGCTCGCTCAAGATGTCGGAGAATCCGATTCTCTCTGCGATTTACCGTGAAGCCCGCGCGCCGTCGTGGGATGGACTGATCCAGAAAAATTATATCCGCGCCAAAACCGGCGGTGCCGCGCCCGCGCCGGACGCCGCCAAGGTGGACGTGCGCGAAACCGCCCAGCTTGCGGAATACGAAATGACCGTGTCCTTCAATAAGCCGCCGCACATGCCGCATCTGGAAAATTTTTTCAACGCCATTCGTGGCACAGCGAAGCTGAACTGCCCGGCGGACGAGGCGTTTCGCAGCGAATACGTCATCCACAAAGCCAACGAAGCCGTCGCCGCGCAAAAAAGAATTGAAATCACCCCGCAGGAAGTCGAAGCTTGAAAACTAAAAATCATCGCCGCATGAAAAAAATATCTTTTGTTTTCACCTTGTTGATCATCGCCGCCGCCGCGTTTGCGGACGACAAAGTCGTTCTGAAAACCGATTTGCCCAAGCCGCTGATGGTCGGTACGCCGGTGCCCATCAATGTGCCGAATCTTGAGCCGAAGCTTCAGGGCGACCGCCCGGATTTTCTCGTTCCCGCCGGCACGGTGAATCTCGCCAAAGGCAAAAAAGTCACCGCCAGCGACAGTGATCCCACCATCGGCACACTCGATTTGATCACCGACGGAGACAAGGAGGGCGACGAAGGTTCATGGGTCGAACTTGGTCCCGGCAAACAATGGGTGCAGATTGACCTCGAAAAGGATGCGGACATTTACGCGCTGATGGTCTGGCATTTTCACTCGCAGGAGCGCGTTTATTTTGATGTCGTGGTGCAGGTTTCCGACGATCAGAAATTTGAATCGGGCGTGACGACGATTTTCAACGACGATTCCGCCAACGAACTTGGCCTTGGCGCAGGCAAAGACCGGCCATACATCGAAACTTATCAGGGCAAATTGATTGATGCAAAAGGCGTAAAAGGTCGCTACGTCCGGCTTTACAGCAAGGGCAACACGACCAACAAACTGAACCACTACATCGAGGTCGAAGTGTTTGGCAAATCCGCCGCCTAAAATCCGTTGGGCGATATTCTTTGCGGTCGCCCTGCTCGCGCTGGCCGTCCGCCTGCCGCAGCTCGGCGAACGTCCGATGCACACCGACGAAGCCGTCAACGCCTACATCACCGGCGAACTGCTCGCCGGCGAAAGTTTTCACTACGATCCGCAAGACCGCCACGGCCCGGCTCTTTTTGCTTTAGCCGAGCCGCTTGCAAAACTGCTCGGCTCAAAAAATTTCTCCGACCTCACCGAATCGCAACTGCGGCTCTCAACCGTTCTCACAGGAACGGCCACAATTTTATTGTTTGGCACGGGCGTGGAATTGTTCGGTTTCATTCCCTGCCTTGTCGCCGCGCTGCTGTTCGCCTTCGCGCCGCTGCCGCTCTATTACAACCGCTATTTCATCCACGAAACATTGTTCGTCGTTGCAACGCTCGGATTGATTTTGTCCGGCGGACGAGCACTGCAAAAAAAATCTTTTTTGTCCGCCGTGCTCACTGGATTCTGCGCCGCCTTGATGCTCACGTGCAAGGAAACGGCGGTCATCCATTTTTTTGCGCTCGCCGTTGCCGCAACAGTTTGCCGGCTTTTCAATTCGCAAGAAAAAATTGCTTCAAGTTTGCCACAACCGAAGATCATTCTGGCTGCAATGACTGTTTTCATCTGCACCGTGATTTTATTTTTCACCTGGTTTGGCCAGAACTGGCATGGCCTCGCAGATTTGTTCCGCGCGATTCCAAATTTTGCCGCGCGCGCAGGCGGCCAGGGCCATGAAAAACCGTTTTGGTATTACATCGGATTGCTCGGCGGCGGCTGGTCGGGTGGAATTCTTCTCGGATTGGCAGCGCTCGGAATTTTTCGCGCCTTCAATTCGACCAGTCGCATTTTTCTTGTCATTTACGCGCTGCTCATCGCCGTGATTTACAGCGCGATTCCCTACAAAACGCCGTGGCTCGCGCTGAACCTCTGGCTGCCGCTGGCGATTTTCGCGGGGATTGCCATCGAATGGATTTGGCTCGCCACGACAAGGCTTTCCGTACGCGCGACAATTTTGGTTTGTGTTCTCTCGCTTGGATTTTTGATCGCGCACGACACGCGGCAATGGGTTTTCAAGTTTCCCGCCGACGAGAAGAATCCCTACGCCTACGCGCACACAGGGGAGGATTTATTGCGGCTGCCGGGGCGATTGGAAGAACTGGCGCGAGAAAATAAAATTTCCAATCCGCGCATCGCCGTCGTCGCCGCCGATGCGTGGCCGCTGCCGTGGTATCTGCGTAAATTTTCGCAGGTCGGCTTCTGGCAACCGGGACAGGAAACCGGCGCGGCGGATTTTTTCATCACCACGACCGACGTTTCCGACGAACTGGCGAAACGGCTGAAAAATTTCCGCCCGGAATTTTTCGGCGCGCGCCCGAATGTGCTGCTCATTTTATGGTCGCCGCAAAACGAAGCCTCAAATCATGAGTGAACCGGCCATCCATATCTTTTTTCATCACGCGATGGCGACGGAATTTCAGGTGCGAATTGCAGGACAGGAAAAAACTTACGCCTCACAAACGGCGCAGGAGGCGTTTGCGCTAGTGGACGAACTGGAATCACGCTTGAGCCGTTTTCGTGCGGACAGCGAAATTTCCCAAATCGCACAACTCGCTCCGGGGGAAAAATTGCGCCTGGGCGAGCCGGTTTTTGCGTGCCTTGAAATCGTAAAAAAAATGGAACTGGCCACGCGCGGCGCGTTTTCAATTTCCGCTGCTGCGTTGCAGTCGCAGCCGATGCAGCCGCAATGGACTTTGCTAAAGAAACAATTCTCCATCCGCTGCGACGTCGGCAAACTGGAATTTGATCTCGGTGCAATCGGCAAAGGTTTCGCGCTCGACCGCATGGCGGAAGTTTTACGTGAATGGGATTGCAAATCGTTTTTGCTGGTAGCTGGCGGCAGCAGCATTCTCACGGGTGACGCGCCTGCGGGAGCGGGCGGCTGGTCATGCGGACTTGGCGATGACAATTCGCCGCGATGTTACTGGCTTAAAAATGGTTCGTTGAGCGGTTCCGGGCTTGCAGTGAAAGGACAGCATATCCTTGACCCGCGCAACGGCAAACCAGCGCGGTGGCAAAAGCGCGCGTGGGCATTGTCCGAAACCGCCGCCGAGTCCGACGCGCTTTCGACCGCGTGCATGGTTTTGGACGAAAAGGAAATTTCCGGTATCATGCAGAATTTAAGCGGCTCGTTTGTCTGGCTGCATGACGGACACGAATGGAAGGAGTTTGGTGATCGGAGACTGCAGGGAGTCAAAACCGCATCTGGAAAATTTTAATCGCGACAGATTTTGCCATCCGCTTCCATTTTCGCGATGAGCGGAAAAATGTCGCGCTGCAAACAAAACGCCACGTCGCCTCGCAATTCCAGATTTGCCAGCAGTCGCCGCGCGTTTTCCGAACCGCAAACCGCCGCTCCCAGATCAAATCTTGCCGAGCCGTAGGCGCAGCGCGCGATTTGCGCCGAATCCAAAAAATCCCCCGTCAGCAACTCGCACAGCGCGCCCGCCGCCAGCGTGTCTTCCAGCGCCGCGTTTTCGCGCGTGCCCGCGCACACGAGCAGGATGTTTTCGCAGCCTTGACCCCGGACGAATTTCGCCGTGGCGTTCAAGTTCAAAAACGAAGCGGCCAAAACGGTTTTCGCTTTCGCGCAGGCGCGCAACGCGCGTGTGCCGTTCGTCGTTGTCGAGATAATCGTTTTGCCGCGAATTTTTTCCGGCGTGTGTTCGCGCGGCGAGTTGCCGAGGTCGAAATTTATACCATCGGCGGAAATGCGGATGCCGTCGCGCTCGCCTCCGAGCAAAACGTCCGGCTGCTTTTTCTTGACCGCCAGCGCCTCGGAAATTTCGCCGACGGGAATGATCGCTTTTGCGCCGTTGTGCAACGCGGTCACGAACGTGCTTGTCGCGCGCAGCACGTCGAACACGACGCAAACCGTCTCGCGTAGGTCGCGTTTCGCGAGTGCGGACAGTTCCGCCGGAGTCAGGATGGCTTCGATTTTCATTCGTCGGTCGAAAGACTATTTCATTTTCGTCCGCATGTAATGAAAAAGATATTGCTGCGCGTAACCGGCGTGCGAGCCGAAATGTGTCGTTGCAAAATGTCGGAGCCGCTTTTCATTTACGTGGTGGCGCGGAAAATAAAGCTGTCGCAACGCGCGCTCGACCCAGACGTCCACGGGAAACGCGGAATCGAATCCGAAGGCGAACAGCAAAACACAATCGGCGATCTTGCCGCCGACTCCGCGCAATTTCATCAGTTCCGCGCGTGCTTGTGGATATGAAAGTGTCCGCAGGTTTTCCAAAACCAGTTTCCCTTCTGTGATTTGTCGCGCGGCGGCGAGCAGATTGGGCGCGCGAAAACCCATTTTGCACGCGCGTAGTTCGGCTTCGTTTGCGCGTGCGATTTTTTTCGGTGACGGAAACGAGTAAAGCAGATCGTTTGAAACCGGTGGCTGCGCCGCAAGCCGCTCACCGAAACATTCGCAAAGTTGTGAAACAATTTGCCGGATTTGGACGATTTGTTTCGTCGAGGACAGGATGAACGACGCAAGACATTCCCACGGGTCTTGTCGCAAAATGCGCAAGCCGTGACAGGCGGCGACCGCGTCGTTCATGGGTTCATCATCCGGAAAAGTTTTGAGAATTTTTTCCAATTTGATTTCGGTTTGGAGAAAATTTCGCAGCCAGTCCCAATTTTCGACCGGAGCGAAAGTTTCGGCGGAAATATTTTCGGGAGTTTGGGTTAATCGCACCCAATTTTTTCCGATGACGCCAATCCAGCGATTATTTTGTCTTTGCCAGCGGAAAACCTGACCTGAATCCAGCGTGGCGGCCAAATCGTAGTCGCGAGCGGGCAGAACGATTTTTGTCGCGGCCATTTTATTTCAGATTGTGGCAGGCCCAGAGATGAACGCGGCGGAAAACGCGGTCGCCGATCTTGATTTCGCGGTCGCCGAGGTCGGTGACGGATTCAAATTCATCCAGAATTTTCTTCGGCGCGTTCGAGGGCGGCGGAACTTCGGCATAATTGACCGGCTCGCGCGCCAGCCATTTCCAAGGCCAGCCGGATTCGAGCGGGTAGGGGTTGAGTTCGGAAACGTAGATGGCGTTTTCCCCGTGGCGGTGGGTACGATAATCATATTCCGGCCAGAAATAAAATTGATTTTCCGGTTCGTCCAAATCAATCGGATAGACCAGGGGTGAAGATGTCTTTATCGCGGCTTTCGCTTCGGGCAAATAGAAGGTGAGCAGGCTCGTGATTCCGTAATGGTCTGTGATGATGAACGCGGGCTTGCCCTCGGCCTCCAGTTTTTCCCGCTCGCCTTCGACAAGCGCGGCGGTCGGTTTCCACGCGCGCACGCGGCGGAGCGGGTCTTTTTCGCCGGGCAGCAGATGGCCGGCGATTTTGCCGACGAGGTTACTTTCAAACATAAACGCGGCGACCAAAATTCCGAACGCAAGGCTGATGATGAAAAGCGGTTTCACGAAGCGAGAGCCGTTGCGCAGCCGCTCGTTCCAATAAACGGTCATCAGACAAAACATCGCCGGCACGGCGGCGACCGGCCAGTTCGGCAGGATGCGCGAGTGGAGCGAATAAAGCCAGTAGCCGAAGTAGAGCGGCGCGCTCATGCAGAAAAAATAGAGCCAGAGCGGACGTTCGCAGCGGAATTTCCAGAAACCGAACATCGCCCAGACCGAGCCGATGAAAAAAATCGGATTCAACAATCCGGCTTGAGTAAAAATAAAATCCCAGAAATAGCGCAACGTCGGTTTCCATTCGGATTTCATTCCGGCGTCGCCCGCGACGTGCGTGACGGTGATCCAGCCGTGCCGCCAATTCCAAACGATGACGGGCGTCATGCAAACCAGAAAAACCAGCAACGCGAGCCACGGGCCGGGTTTTTTCAGATGCGCGCGAGCCATCGGTGACAACGCGAAGAAAACCACCCAGCAGACGATTTGTGCCGCTTCAGTGTATTTGCAAAGAAAGCCGAGTCCCATCGCGAGGCCGACGACGAGCCAGTCGCGGGTTTTTCCATCTGTTTGCGACGAGCGCCAGCCGGCGACGAGCGCCCACGTCCAGCACAGCATGAGCGGCGGATCAATCGTCATCAAAATTGTGCCGATGCCCAGCAACGGCGCGGCGGTGACGATGAGCAAAAGCGCCAGCGCCAGCCGCGCGCCGATTTCGCGGGCGAGAAACCGCAGCGCGATGACGCTCAAAATCGCGGCGAACAGCGGCGAGAAAAAACGGACGCCGAATTGCGTGTCACCGAAAATCGAGGTGCTGACGAATTGGATCAACGCGATTCCAAACGGCTTGCTGTAATACGAGAGTGCGAGATGTTTAGACCAGAGCCATTGATACGCCTCGTCCTTTTCCAGATCAATCGTGCCGCCGGCGATGTAAATCCACCGGCCGACGAGCATCGCGAAAACCAAAATGTAAGCGAAGCGAAGCCAGTGCGAACCCGGAATCGAAAGCTGGACGTTGAGCGTCGCGGGTTTTGGATTCAGCAGCGAAGGCAGTCGCGTGTGCCAGATCGGAAACCATTTTTTTCCAATCCGATTCCAGAGCGCTTGCAAAATAACTGCTCCCGCCGCGGCGTAACCCGCGCCCAAAATCGCGCCGGCCAGAACGTCGCTCGGATAATGCACGCCATTGTAGACGCGCGAAAAGGAAACGGCCAGCGCCATCGGCAGCATGAACCAGATGCTCTTCCGGTAAAAAACAAACAACACCATCGTCATCGCGAACCAGTTCGCGGCGTGGGCCGACGGCATGGAGCCGGTTTCGGTGCAGCCGAGCCGTTCGACGACATCGGGAAACAAAGTGATGCACGGACGCGGCCTCTCGACGGCGTGTTTGATCGTGTTGACGACGAGCGGGTCGCCGAGCGCGATGACGAGGACGATCATCAACGCGCACAGGCGTGTCCGCGCGTTTCCAAAACACAAAACGCCGATGACGAGCGTGACGGCGAGCGGAATGAACCAGCGCGTGCCGCTCAAAACCGGCATGAGCCAGTCGAAGAGCGGATTACCAAGCGACCGGTTGATGAAATGGAACAGGCCGATGTCGAGTGTTTGCAGCCAGTGCATTGGCGCGAGTGTAGCGGGAAAAGAAATTTTGGAAAACGGAATTGCGGCTGCTCAATAAGTGACGATCGAGCGCACGGGAACACCTTTCAATTTTTCGCGTCCATTCAAAAATTTCAACTCGATGAGAAAGCTCGCTTCCAAAATCTGCGCGCCGAGTTTTTTCACGAGCGCGACGGCTGCTGCGGCCGTTCCGCCGGTCGCGAGCAAATCGTCAATGATCAGCACGCGCGCGCCGGGCTTGAGCGCATCCGTGTGCATCGCGACGGTCGCCGAGCCGTATTCCAGCGCGTAATCCTGTTCGTGCGTTTTGAATGGCAGCTTGCCTTTTTTACGGACGGGCACGAAACCGGCGCGCAATTTTATGGCGGCAGCGGCGGCGAAGATGAATCCGCGCGCGTCAATGCCAACGACGGCGTCCACCGAGCCGGGTTTGAACTTTTCCGTCAGCAAATCAATCGCGCTGGAAAACAAACGCGCGTCGGCGAGCACGGGCGTGATGTCCTTGAACTGGATTCCGGGTTTCGGAAAATCCGGGACGTTTCGGATGGCGGCTTCGATTTCTTTTGGCGTGGCGATGGCTGGCATGTCAGTCGGTTTTGCTTTTTTCCTTTTCAAGCTTTTCGATCATGCGCCGGAGTTTTTTCAGCGCGAGGTTTTGGATCTGGCGGACGCGTTCGCGCGTGACGCCGAATTTTTCACCGACTTCCTCCAGCGTTTTTTCCGTGCCGCCGTCGAGGCCGAAGCGATAACGCAAAATCGTCGCCTCGCGCTCGTCAAGGTGTTTGACCATGTCCTGCAACATTCCGGTCACGGTCTTGTCTTCAAGATCTTCGTAAGGCGACGTGGCGTTTTCGTCCTGCACCACGTCGGAAAAATTATTCGAGTCCTCGTCGCCGATCGGCGCGTCGAGCGACGCGGGACGGATCGCCGCCATCCGCATCTGCCGGACGCGCGCGGCGGTCATGCCCATTTCATCGGCCAATTCCTCGTCCGTCGGTTCGCGGCCAAGCTCCTCCTGCAATTTCATCCCGACGCGGCGCATCTTGGAAATTTTGTCCACGAGATGGACAGGCAGGCGGATCGTCTTCGATTGATTCGCGAGCGCGCGTTTGATGGATTGCTTGATCCACCACGAACCGTAAGTCGAAAGTTTGCCGCCTTTTTTCGGATCGAACCGTTCGACGGCTTTCATCAAGCCGATGTTGCCTTCAGAAATCAAATCGAGCAGCGGCAGGCCGATGCCCTCGTAATCGCGCGCGATTTTCACGACGAGGCGCAGGTTGGCCTTGATCATGTGCTCGCGCGCTTTCTTGTCGCCCTTCTTGATGCGCGCGGCCAGTTGGATTTCCTCGTCCGGAGTGAGCAGTTTCACCTGGCCGATTTCGCGCAGATAAAGTTTGATGGCCGTGTCGGCGTCGTAACGCGTCGTCTCGTGCCGGATGAACGCCGTTGTGTCGCCTTCAGGCTTGGGCGCGTCCGGTTCGGGAATGACATACGGGACGGACTTCGCTTCCGCCGGCGCGGAAATTTTCGAGCGCCGCTGGGTCTTGGCCGTACTGCGTTTTTGCGTCTTCGCCGCCATGAACTGGGAAAACCTTAAACGTCAGACGCTAGGCCGCAAGAAAATTTGTCTTGCCGGTGAAGATTTAATTCCGGCTGTTCCGCGCCAGTGTGATGTAGTAGAGCAGATTCAACATCGCTGAAACCAGAGCAGCCACGTAAGTGAGCGCGGCGGCATCCAGAACTTTGCTCACGCCCGCGCGTTCGTCCTCGCGCACGAGACCGAGCCGGAACAACTGCTCCTTCGCGCGGCGGCTCGCGTCATATTCCACCGGCAGCGTGACGAGCTGGAACAAAGTCATCACCGCAAAAACCACGATGATGATCGGGAGAACGATTTTCAACATCCCGAAAATGATTCCGATAAAGAAAATTCCCATGTAGGCCATGCTCGCGAATTGCGTGATCGGCACAATCGCCATGCGAAAATTGAACAAACCATAGGCCGCCTGATGCTGCAGCGCGTGACCCGATTCGTGCGCAGCGACGCCGACTGCCGCGACGGTTCTGCCGCGAAAATTTTCCGATGACAAAAACAGCGCGCGCTTCGTCGGGTCGTAATGGTCGCTCAAGTGGCCGGGAACTTCTTCGACCGGCACGTTGGTGAGACCGGCGCGGTCTAAAATTTCTCGCGCCGCCTGCGCGCCCGTCATGCCCGACTCGACGGCCACCTTGCTGTATTTGCCGTAAGCGTGCGACAGTTTGATTTGCGCCCAGATGCCGATGAGCAGTCCGGGAATCAAAAACAACCAATACGTTGGATCAAAATAAAACATAAACTCAATCAATTGACAGCGCGTCGTTCAATTCATTCAAGAGGACGCGCCGCCTTTGCTGGAATAAAACATAAATTAAGCCGCTCTGCAACGTTGGTGTTGGGCTTCTACAAATTCAAATCTCCAGTACTTTCTCAAACCGCGTCAGATTTTTTGCGCCGCTGGCCGTGACGAGCGCGACGTCTTCCAGCCGCACGCCGCCGATTTCAGGATAATAAAGTCCCGGCTCGACGGTCACGACGTGGCCGGGCCGCAACATTTCCGTGGAACTCGCGCCCATGCGCGGCGCTTCGTGGATCTCCAGACCGAGTCCGTGACCCGTGCCGTGAAAAAATCCTTCCATGCGTCCGTTGTGCCGTCCGGTTTTGTAGCCTTGTTGCACGAAAAATTTCTGGACGGCCTTGTGAACGTCCGCCGTCGGCACTCTTGCGCGGATTTTTTCGAAGCCGATTTTTTGTCCGCGCAAAACCGTGTCGTAAAGTTTCCGCACGGCTTCGTTCGCTCGCCCGCGCACGACCGTGCGCGTGATGTCGCCGAAATAACCGGTCTTTTGCGAGCGCGGAAAAATATCAATGATGATTGGCTCATTCGCGCGCAGCCGTCCGTAGCCGCGCTCGTGCGGGTCGCAAGCCTGTCTGCCTCCGGCGACGATGGTGTTCGCGGCAAGTCCGCTCGCCTGCAAAATCGCGCAGTCAATCACCGAGCGCAGTTTTTCCGACGTAAGCGGCAGGCCGTGATAGATGAGATTGCGGTTGCGGGCGATTTTGGAGCGCCGCAGGACTTCCATGCCCTCGGCCATTCCAACCTCGGCCATCGTCAGCGCGGCGGAAATTTTCCGGACTTCGTCGGCGGACTTGATTTCGCGCTTGGGGAAAAAACCGGTTCGCGGTTTGAGTTTGACGCCGAGTTTTTTCAGATCCTTCGCCAGGCCGAGCGGAAAGTTGTCCGGCACGACGGCGCGGCGGATTTTTTGTTCGCGCAAAATCTGGCGGATGACGTGGGCGTAACGCGGAGATTTCACGCCGTCGCGCCGGAGTTTTTGCTGATAGGCGCTCAACGACAAGGCGCGGCAGTGCGGCGCGTGCCTGCGCGCGCGGTCAATCTCCAGATCGCTCAAGACGATGAGCGGCTTGCGGCCGAAGTTGAGATAGATGAACGCGTCCGGCACGAACAGGCCGGTGGCGTAAAGCATGTTCGCGTCGCGCTCGCTGTCGGCGACGATGAGCAAAGTATCGGACATGGTTAAGTTCTGATTCGCGAACCGATGCGACGATTTAACGATTCAAGCCGCAACAATTCAAGTCCCAAAAAGTCGGTCGCCCGCGTCGCCAAGACCGGGCAGAATGAAACCGCGTTCGTTCAATTTTTTGTCAACTGCTGCGGTGTAAATAGGCACGCGCGGATAATTTTTTTGCACGGCGCGGATGCCTTCGGGCGCGGCGACCAGATTCACCAGACGAATGTGTTTCGCGCCTTGCCCGACCAGCAAATCGAGAGCGGCGACGGCGCTGCCGCCGGTCGCAAGCATCGGATCAATCAGGATGACCTCAAACTGTTCCAGATTTTTCGGCAGGCTCTTGTGATAAAATTGCGCGCGCAACGTCGTCTCCTCGCGTTTCAAGCCGATGAAACCGACGCGCACGTGCGGAATCAGTTGCAAAATGGAATCGAGCATTCCGAGTCCGGCGCGGAGAACCGGAACAAGAACGACTTCGCGTTCGAGTTGGAAACCGTGCGTGGACGCGAGCGGCGTCTCGATGGAAATTTTTTTTACGGCGAAGTCGCGCGTCGCTTCGTAAAGCATGAGCGCTGCGATTTCGCCGAGCAATCGGCGGAATTCCTGCGACTGTGTCCGTTTATCGCGCAACCGCGCAAGATTGTGTTGCACCAGCGGATGCGCGATGACGGTGACGCCTTTCACTTCAGTTCACGAAAGTCGGCGAGAGAAAATAAAGGTAGCCTGCCTTGAGATTCGGCAGATCCACGCCGAGATCGAGCTTGATGTCGTGCGACTTTCCGCTTTGGCCGAACATCGAGAGAAAATCGGAGATGTCGTAACGCTCGCGGTATTCGATGAGGTTGGCGTCGCCGATGCGAACGATTTTTTCCGCACGGTCGACGGCAGCGTCAAAGTCGCCGAGTTCATCCACAAAACCGAGCGTGAGCGCTTCCGTGCCGGAAACGACGCGTCCATCCGCATATTTTTCCCAGTCGAGCGCGAGCGCCTTGCCTTCGGTTTTATTTTTGTCGTGGGCTTTTCCACGGCCATCGGCAACGACGCTCTTGAATTTGCCGTATGTTTCATCAATCAAGCTCTGTACCATCGCGTGTTCCTCGGCTGGAATTTCATTCGTCTCCCGATCCGGACTCAACATGTCCTTGAACTTGCCGCTTTTGTAGGTCATGGGCGAGACGCCGATTTTATCCATCAACGCACGGTAGTTGTAACCATGCATGATGACGCCGATGCTGCCGGTGATGGTCAGTTCGTTCGCGACGATCCAGCGGCACGGCGCGGAAACATAATAGCCGCCGGAGGCCGCGAGGCTGCCCATCGAACAAATCACAGGCTTCTTCGAGTCTGTTTGGAAATTGGCGATCGCCTTGTTGATTTCATCGGAGGCCATGACTTCGCCGCCCGGAGAATCCACTTTGAGAATAACGGCTTTGACGCGGCTGTCGTCCTTCGCGCGATCCAGTTGGGCTTTGATCACGTCCACCATGCTGTTGCCCGCCTGATCCGCCATGTGTTCGGTGATGATACCGTTCACCGTGATGACGGCGATTTTATTGCGCGAGTCGTTGTCTTCGAGGATGCATTCGTCGAGCTTCGGCCCGATCTCGCGCGATGCGGCGTTTTTGAAACCGCGATTGAAAGAGAACGCACGGGAAACCGCCTGTGTCAGATTTCCAAACAGGCTGAACGCGAGCAGAACGAGCAAAATGATCGCGACAATCATCCAGCCTCGGCTCTTGCGCGGCTTGGGCGGCGGTGGCGGTGTGATGACCGGTGGCGGCGGAGAAAAATTTTCCATATCACGTGCAGACTAGCCTAAAATAAACGAATGAGCAAGGTGGATTGAAATCTTTTGCAGGACTAAAACAATTCTTATTAAAATAAGCGTGAGCTGCTCTGATTGCCCGGTGACAAGTCCACTACGATTGCCCGGTAATAAGGTCCGTTGCCGGATGGCGCAGGATGAACCGAAAATTGAATCTTGCTTCTCGAAGCGGTGCTCTCCTGCATGTTTTGCCACGTTGATCCATCTTTGGAGCGTTGCAAGAGGATTACTTGTCCTGTGGACGCCGTGTAAAAAAGCAGCGCGGTGTTGAAAGAATTCTTAATCACTTTCGCCAGCGGCAATTCCACGATGGGAGCCTGCAGCTTACCTGCGGACATTCAAAAAGTAATTGTCCGCCGCGAAAACACTTTTGCCGCGCGCGCCGGTGGTGCAAGCTGCCGCGAACGGCATGAACATCGCCATCATCGGACTCGGTTACGTCGGCCTGCCGCTGTGCCTGCAATTCGCACGCCGCGGCGTGCGCGTGCTCGGCCTCGACATTGACGCGAAGAAAGTAGCCGCGCTCAACGCCGGTCGCAGTTACATCAGACACATCCCCGCAAGCGAAATAAAAAAAATCGTCCGCGCCGGAAAATTTTTTGCTTCGACCGATTTCGCCACAATCAAAAATGTCGCGGCGATCTTGATTTGCGTGCCGACGCCTCTCAAAAAAAATCGCCAGCCCGATTTGTCCTACGTTCTCAAAACCGGTAAAAATATCGCGCGGTATCTGCAACGCGGACAGCTTGTCGTCCTCGAATCCACGACGTATCCGGGCACGACGGAAAATGAGCTGCGCGAAGTTCTGGAACACGGTTCCGGCCTGAAAGCCGGAAAAGATTTTCATCTCGCGTTTTCGCCAGAACGCGAAGACCCCGGCAATCCCAAAAATAAAATTTCGGAAATCCCGAAAGTCATCGGCGGATTCACTCCCGCCTGTCTCGAAGCGGCGAAAAAAATTTACGGCAACGCGATCCACAAACTGGTTCCGGTTTCCAATTGCCGGACGGCGGAGGCAGCGAAGCTGCTCGAAAATGTTTTCCGCAGCGTCAACATCGCACTCGTCAACGAACTCAAGACGGTTTACGGCGCGATGGACATCGACATCTGGGAGGTCGTCGCCGCTGCGAAGACAAAGCCGTTCGGCTTCATGCCGTTTTATCCGGGGCCGGGACTCGGCGGACATTGCATCCCGATTGACCCGTTTTATCTCGCGTGGCGCGCGCGGCAATTCGGACAGCAGACGTGCTTCGTCGAACTCGCCGGTGAAATCAATACTTCAATGCCGCAAAAAGTTGTCGCGCGCGTTACGCTCGCGCTCGCGTCGAGGAAAAAATCTCTGCGCGGCAGCCGCGTTCTCGTTCTAGGCCTCGCTTACAAGGCGAACGTGGATGACGACCGCGAATCGCCGAGTTATGCGCTGATGGATTTGCTGAAAGGGCGGGGCGCGGCGGTTTCTTATTTCGACCCGCACATTCCGGTGATCCGCCGGACGCGCAAGCATTCGCATTGGGCGGGGACGAAATCCGTGAAGTGGAATCGCAAAACGATTTCGAGTTTCGATCTGGTTTTGATTTCGACGGCGCACGACGCGATAAATTACAAACAGCTTGCGGATTGGTCGCGGCTTATTGTGGACACGCGCAACGCGATGGCCGGAATCAAAACGGCTGCCGGAAAAGTCTGGAAGGCGTAAGAGTTCTTGCCCGCCGGATTTTCGGTGATTAAGTTTCGGCCATGACCACGCGTCAATTTTACGATTGGCAGACGGCGGGCGGCGGCGGCGATGTTTCGCTGCTCGTCGCGACCCTCGAGCGTCTTGAGATCGCGTGGTGCATGATCGGTGGGCTGGCCGTCAACCATTGGGCCGCCGAGCCGATGGCGACGGCGGACGTGGACATCGTCATCGCGTCCGAACGGGTTGAAGAAGCGGTCAAGGCGTTGCAGGCGGCGGGCTTCAAGGCGAAAAAATTCAAGTGGTCGGTCAATCTCACTGGCCGGTCAAAAGTTTCCGTGCAGATCAGCACGGAAAAGGTTTATCACGGATTTCCCGGACGCTCCGTGCCGGCGGACATCCACGGAATCCTCATGCGCGTGGCGAGCCTGCCCGACACGCTGGCCGGAAAACTCCTGGCCTACCGCGACAAGGAACGCCGCGCCAGCAAACGGCAGAAAGATTTGACCGACATCCTGCGCCTCGTGGAAGCGCATCCCAAATTAAAGAAACTTTTGCCTGCCGACGTGATGAAGAAAATCAAAGAATGATTTTGTGGACACGCGCAACGCGATGGCCGGAATCAAAACTGCGGACGGAAAAGCTTGGAAAGCGTGAATCAGGATGAAGTTTGAAACGTGCGGTGAATCTGCTCAAAGGCGAAGCGTGCGCAGCACCCCGGCCATAAAAAGCAATTTCTCCTAACGACCCAAAGCTGAGCCACGCCGACCGGCGGGTGGCTTCGCAAGCTCGATAATCGTTGTATAACTCAAACCAATCATAAACTCAAGGGGCAGTCGGCGTTGGCTCCAGCGCGGTGTTAGGCTGCACGTTTTGCATATATCCGACTTCCAACTTTGATGATGAACCAAAACAAAAGGAAAAACTGGGTGAAGCCGCTTGCG
>Ga0265319_1000026_pt1 | contig 141358 bp, 114 predicted proteins | sample 4824metaG_FD_192443 | JGI IMG/M metagenome (GOLD analysis project Ga0265319, IMG submission 192443) | Rhizosphere microbial communities from Carex aquatilis grown in University of Washington, Seatle, WA, United States - 4-8-24 metaG | ecosystem: Host-associated > Plants > Roots > Rhizosphere >... | reverse complement strand
GATGTCACGCCCGAGGCTGCGGGTTCCAAGCGGGCGGACTACGATCGCGGCGGCTTCGGATGGCAGGCCACCTTTCGCGGGGCGAAAGTCAGTTCGCCTCGGACTGCGACCGGCTGATCCGGCGGATGCCGCCGGGGAATTCGATCGCATCCGTCTCGACCGGGGTGGAATCAAGCAGCGAGCTGATGGCGGCCAGTTGTGTCTGCACGTCCGTCACGCAGCGTTCCAGCTGCGCGACGCTGAGGTGCAGGGGCTGCAGCAGCCAGGCATCGGGCATGGCCGGCGGGAGTGTGTTCGCGGGGGCGCAGGCGACGGAGCGCACCCACTTGGCGGCGTGCAGCAGGCAGGCCATGCGCTGGTGGCCGGCCGTGCTGCGCGGGAAATACTGCCAGCGCACGGGCTCGGACATCGAAAGCGGAAAATCCCAGTGGCGCAGCAGGCACGCGCCGGCCTCCGCCTGCGTGAAACCGAGCAGCGCGCGCTCGTTCTCGCAGGCCTCGCGCGGAAAACCGTGGTTGGACAGCCGCAGGCCGGGATGGTTGCGCAGGACCCATTCGTCGATGGCGAGCAGCCCCACGCTGTGCAGCAGGCCGACGGTGTAAGCGATGTTGCGTTCCTCACCGGTCTGTTCGGCCAGCAGTTCGGCCGCCAGCGCGCAGGCCACGGAGGAGCGCCAGAGTTCGTCCGGCTCGACGCCGTAGGCTTCCAGCGGGCGCACGAGCACCTGCGAGGCCACGGCATAGGCGACCAGTTCATAGACCTGGTCGTAGCCGACGCGATGGACGGCCTCATCGACCGTGAAGCAGCGCACGCCCTTGCTGTAATAGGCGCTGTTCGCCGTCTGCAGCACGCGCGCCGCGATGCCGGGGTCGAAGCGGATCAGACGCACGATCTCGACCATGGACGAATTCCCATCGGAGAGCAGCCGCTTGAGATGCGGCAGCACCTTGGGCGCGGAGGGCAGATGCCGCAATTCCCGGACCACCTGCTCGGGGGTCAGCAAGGAAGGATTGGCGGCGGCGAAGGAGGTATGCATGGCGACTTGATTGCTATCGGCGCAATTTTGATAAACTTTTGCGAAACCGGCCGCTTAGCCGGCTTTTCGGATATCGCCGCGGGGTTCATTCGCGATGGGGTGCCCCCCGGGTTTGCCAAGGGGAGGCGGGACCAGCAGTCCCACGAGGCCTGGGTAGCCCGGCCTAAAGCCCGCGGGACTGATAGTCCCGCCTCCAGGCAAGACGTAACAAGCCTCGGGGCGACTGACCCACAAGAAGATCAGACGCCGAGCACCTCGTGGGCGCCCTGGAGGAGGGTTTGCACCTCCGGCGCGCAGTCGCGGAGCTGGGGCTCCGAAAGCTTGAGGGTCAGCAGCATCAGTTTGTTGGGCGGAGAATCCTGGGTGCCGGCGGGTGACGTCACGAGGTTGCGCAGCCAGCGCGCCGCGGCGAGGATGCTCGCGAGCCGGCGGTGGTTGGTGGCGCATTGGGGCGCGTACTGGCAGCGCACGGCCTCGACGACGGGGGCCGAGAAATCCCAGGAACGGAGCAACGCGGCCCCGGCATCGGCCTGGTCGTAACCGAGCAGGGTGCGCTCGGCGTGCGACCATTCGTCGGTGGCGTCCTGCCAGGCGAGGACGGTCCCCGCGGCGATGGTCTGCACCCAGGCATTGATCACGAGCATGCCGACGCTGTGCATGAGGCCGGTGGTGTAGGCGAGGCGCTCGTCCTCGCCCACCAGGCGGGCCAGATGCTCGGCCGCCACGGCGCAGGCGACGGTCTCGTGCCAGATCTTGTGCGAGTCGACCGCGTACGCGGGCAGCGGGTGGCTGAGCGCCTCGCAGCCGGCCACGATCAGGGCGAGGCGGTGGACTTCGGCGAAACCGAGGCGCTGCACCGACTCCTCGATGTTCTCGCAGGTCGAACCGAGGCTGTAGACCGGGCTGTTGGCGATGCGGACGATGCGGGCGGCCAGCGCGCGCTCGAGGCGGATCACGGCCACCAGGTCGGCCACGCTGCTGTTCTCGTGGCCGATCATCTGTTGCAGCTTGAGCAGGACTTTTGGCGAAGCGGGCAGCGTTTTCAGCTGCAGGACGAGGTCTTCCGGTGTTGCAAAGCGGGTCAGCGAAGCAGTGGCGGACATATGTAGTCTTCCTATCGTCCGGCCAGGGATAACCTTGAGGAAAAAGACAGGAGAAATGAAACCCGGCAATCGGGCGCCCGTTGCGCATGCGGCTAAATCCGAGGCGGAAATGAACCGATAGATCGCGGTGTGGTTGCTAACCTCCCATCCCGTCCCGTGATCCTGCACGGACCGGCTCGTCGCATTGCCGTGGGCAGTCTCTGGCTGGCGGCCGGGCTGGCCGGCTGCGCGCTGGTCGGGTGGGGACAGGATCTGCCGCGGTTGCGGACCCTGCGGCCGGGTTTTCCCCCGCTCTGGCCCAACACGGCGCTGGGCATGTTGCTCGCCGCCGCCGGCATTTTGCTGCTGGTGGGCGACGGGGTGCGGACGTGGCGCGGGTGGGTGGCGCGGGGGCTGGCCGGCATCGTCGGCGCGTTGAGCGGCCTGACCCTGGCCGAGCATGCCTTCGGCCTCGATTTTGGCATCGACCGGCTGCTGGTCGGGACGGCGGCCGGTGCGACGGCCGGGCATCTGGTCCGCCCAAGCGCCATGGCGGCGCTGGGCCTGCTGCTGCTGGCCGCGGGCGTCTATTTCCTGACGCGGGCCCAGGCGCGCGCGCGCCAGAGGTCCCAATGGCTGGCCATCGGCGTCATCACGACGGCGATGCCGTCCACCCTCGGCTACCTGCTGGGCGTGGTGGACGGCCAGGTTTATCACGGCGCGTTTCTGCTGGGGTTCAACGCCACCCTGGGCCTGCAATTGCTCGGGTTCGGGCTTTTTTTCCTCCGGCCGGGCGAGGGGTTGACGAAATATTTGCTGGCGGACGACACCACCGGGCTGATGTGCCGGCGGATGGTCTGGTCGCTGCTGGTGGTGCTGCCGCTGTTGGGCTGGCTCGCCCTGCAATGGATCGACCGCCACGCCTGGCCGGTGCAGCTGAGCATCGTGGTGCTGCTGATCCTCAGCATGGTGCTGATGCTTTTCATCATGTTCATTTCCGCCCGGGCCCTGAACCGGATCGACCGGCAGCGCGAAATGGCGGAATGGGGCCGTGAACGCGGCTACGCGCGCCTCCAGCAGCAGGCCGCCACGCTCCAGGAGGAGGTTTCCCGCCGCACCATCGAGCTGGCCGCGGCGGTCAAGCGGGCGGAACACATGGCCCTGGTGGCGCGGCACACCACCAACGGGGTCGTCATCTCCGATGCCGGCGAGTGCATCGAATGGGTGAACGACGCCTTCACGGCCATGACCGGTTACTCCACCGCGGAAGCCGTGGGCCGGCAGACGCGCACGCTGCTGGGCGGCCCGGCCACGGACCCGGCGGTGATCGCGGCCAAGTCCGCCCGGCTGCAGGCCGGCCAGAACTTCAAGGGCGAGATCTATTACTACCACAAGGCCGGCCATGGCGTCTGGCTGCGGCTCGATGTGCAGCCGGTGCGGGATGCGGCCGGCGAGCTCCGGCATTTCATCACCATCGCGACCGACATCACCGAGGAAAAGCGCGCCGCCGAGGCGCTGCAGCTCAGCGAGGAGCGCTGGCAGCTGGCCCTCGAGGGCAGCGACGACGGGGTCTGGGACTGGGGCATCGCCACCGACACGATGTGGTTTTCCGCCCGCTGGAAGGCGCTGCTCGGCTACGCCGAGCACGAGTTCGCCAACAACTTCGAGGCGTGGCGCCGCGTGCTGCACCCCGACGACTGGCCGTGGGTGCAGGCCACCCTCGACGCCTACCTGACCCGCCGCACCGAGACCTACGCGGTGGAGTTCCGCATGTCGCACAAGGACGGCTCCTGGCGCTGGATCCTCTCGCGCGGCAAGGCCTGCTTCAGCCCCGAGGGCCGGCCCCTGCGCATGATCGGCACGCACACCGACGTCACCACCTGGCGCGAGACCGAGCGGGAGCTCCGCCACCAGCGCGAGCAGTCCGAGCAGCTGAACGAGCAGCTCGAGCAGGCCATCGCCAGCGCGCAGCAGTCCGCCCTCGAGGCCAACCTCGGCAGCCAGGCCAAGAGCGAGTTCCTCGCCGTCATGAGCCACGAGATCCGCACGCCGATGAACGCCGTGATCGGCTTCACCAGCCTGCTGCTCGACACCCCGCTCTCGGCCGAGCAGCGCGACTGGGTGCGCACCGTGCGCAGCAGCGGCGAGGCGCTGCTGACGATCATCAACGACATCCTCGACTTCTCCAAGATCGAGTCCGGCAAGCTCGAGCTCGAGCAGCACTCGGTCAGCGTGCGTCAGACGGTGGATGACGCCCTGAGCCTGCTCGGCGAGCTCGCCCGCCGCAAGGGCCTCGGCCTGACCGCCGCCGTGGACCCGCGGGTGCCGGAGTGGATCACCACCGACGGCACCCGGCTGCGGCAGGTGCTGCTCAACCTCATGGGCAACGCGATCAAGTTCACCGCACACGGCCGGGTCGAGGTGCGGGTGGCGCGGGAGACCGGCCCCGCGGGGGAGCCGCTGCTCGGCTTCAGCGTGCGCGACACCGGGACGGGCATCCCCGCCGACCGGCTCGACCGGCTGTTCAAGCCCTTCAGCCAGGTCGATTCCTCCACCACCCGCAAATTCGGCGGCACCGGCCTCGGCCTCGCCATCTGCCGCAGCCTGGTCAAGCTGCTCGGCGGCACCATCGGCGTGACCGACACCTCGCCGCAGGGCTCGACCTTCCACTTCACCATCACCTGCACGCCCTGTGACATGCCGGTGGAAAGCTCGCTCAGCGACCTGGCCCACGCGGCCGCCCGGCTCCCCGCGCCCGCGCCCGCGGCCGCCCCGGTGCCGGCCGGGCCGGAAATCCTCACCGCCCGCACCGCGCCCCGGGCCGAGGGCACCATGGCGCAGCGCCTTCCCCTCCGGATCATCGTGGCGGAGGACAATGCCGTGAACCGCAAGCTCATGGAGCAGCTGCTCCGCCGCCTCGGCTACGAGCCGGAGTTCGCGTGCAACGGCCTCGAGTGCGTGACCCTGCTCGGCCAGAGCCTCTATGACGTCGTGCTCATGGATTGCCAGATGCCGGAGCTCGACGGCTACGAGGCCACGCAGCAGATCCGCGCCGGCGCCGCGGGCGAGCCGCACCGCGGCATCCGGATCATCGCCCTGACGGCCCACGCGATGGCCGGGGACCGCGAGAAATGCCTCGCGGCCGGCATGGACGATTACATCACCAAGCCGATCCAGCTGGCGCAGCTGATCGCGGTCCTCGATGGGGTCAAGAGCCCCGCCCGGGTCTGAGGCAGGCCGATTCCTCTGTCAGGGCGAGTCGCCCCGCCGTGGTCTGTGCCGAACCGGGAGCCCGTACAACGGAAGCAGGACGTTGGAAAGACGACCTTGGACGCGAAAAAATGTCTCCCAGGCGAAAATAAATCCTGCCCAAGTCCGCGGAAATGCATCCCGGGGTTTTTGAAATGCCTGCCGGCCTTGAGACAACGCTCCCCGGGATTTTTGAAACGTATTCCGGGCGGTGAAAAATGCTCGCCGGTTCCGGAGAAATGCACGCCGGGCGCCGGCAAACGCATGCCAAGCCCGGTGAAACTGTTCCCAAGCGCGGGTAAGTGCCGGGAATGATGGCAGAAATGCCCAAATCGCGTCCGCCAATGCCCAAAATTCCCGGGTGAGAAGAGCCCGGGCTCCGTTCAGTGTCCAAATTCATCGGGAGAGCTCTGCCCGAGCTCGGGTAAATGTCCAAAATGCCCGGGTAAATATCGCTCGAGAGCCGGTAAGACGATCTCGTGCCATGTGCAGCTGAGCCCGCGCGCGTGCAAATGCCGGATTTGCGTGGTGAAATTGATCTTGGGGAGGTGGAAATCGCCACGGGGACCGGTGAAACCCCTCCCCAGTCCGTGTAATTGTAAAATATAACGTGCAAACCGCTCGGGAACGATGCCAACGAGCAGCAACGGCAGGGCGCGTCGTCCCGACGAGCCATTCCCCGTAGGGCCGGAGCTTGCTCCGCGCCGACGCCTCGCGGGCGAGGTCGACCGCGCTCCAGTTGAAACACAATCGCTGGAACCGCGGCGACCCGTCGCATCAGGCCCGCGCCGCTGCGGCCTGAGGCACGGCCGCAGGTTGCGGTGCCGCCGCCGGCTGCTGGCGCTGCGGCGCCCGCTCCACGTGCGCGGCGCTGGTCCACGCGCGCAGGGTGTCGGGCTCGCGGGCATATTTGTTGTGCATGATGGCGTCGAGGTACGCCACCACCTTGAGCGCGCCTTCGATGGTGACGGAGACCGAGGCGGTGCTGGCCACCAGGATGCTGCGGTTCACATCCTGGCTGTCCTGCGCGGCGACGACGGCGGCGCGATCGGCGGCGAGGTGCGTGACAAAGTCCGCCGGCAGTTCATAGGCCACAAAGGTCGCGACCAGCGCCGCCTTCGCGGCGGTGGCGGCGGCCGAATCGTCCGCGGCCGGCTGCAGCTTGCCGAGGATGGCGTCGACCGCGGCCAGGATCTCGCTCTGGGTGTTGTGTTCGGGGGGACGGTAGTCGGCGGCGAAGCCGGGGTCGTCCTGCGCGATGGCGCGGGCGGTGCGGTTAATGTTGCTGAGGTCGAGGCGGAGCGCGTCGAGGAGCACGGCCTTGGAGACGGTGCTGCCGTCGCCCCGCTGGGCGGCGCGGGCCTCGTCGAGCGCCTGGATGGCGGCGGCGAGGCTGGTGAATTGCGCGGCCGCTTTGCCGTTGGGGGCAAAGTCGGCGGCATGCTCCTGCCCGAAGGTGTGGACGCGGTTGAACATTTCGTAGCGGCGGGTATCCCTGTCATTCATCGGATGATCGTGGTTGAAAGTCCGCGGACGGCGGACGCGTGGCCCGGGAATCGACTGTCAGGTGCAACAAAAAGGGCCGGGGGCGTCTGGAAGACGCCCGCGGCCCGTGCGCGAAACGAAGGGTGAAAACCCGCGCCGGATCAAGCTCCGGATGTTAGGGATGATTGACCAGCGAAAATGAGTGAGAAATAATCAATCGATGGTGCCCGCGAGGTGACGCTCACGCACAAGGCAGGGCGAGTCGTCCCGACGAGCCGGGCGCCGAACGGCTCAACCCGCGCGCGGCTCGCCCGGCCCGGCGAGCAGATCGTCGAGTGGATTGGTGGCTTTCTCCACCACCGGATGCCGGTAGCCGGCGGTGGTTTCCAGCGACACATGGCCCATCAACTGGCGCAACGCATCGATTTCTTCGCGCGAATGCGTGGCATAGGCATGCCGTAGCACATGCGGGGTGATGAGCCCTTCCAGCCCGGTCTTGATCGCGGCCTCCCGGACGGCGCGCTGCACCAGATCGTGCAACAGGTGATGGCGCACCGTCACGCCGGTGCGGGGATGCAAGCAATGGCCCGCGGCCGGAAACACCCAGAACCATTGCCAGGAAAACGCCGCCGTCGGATATTTTTTGGCCAGCTGGGAAGGCAGGGTGACGCCGATCTTCGGGGCGTCTTTCCGGTCCGCTTCCCACACGTGTCGCGCCGTCTCGCACTGGTGCCGCAAAGCCTCGTGGCAACCGGCGGGCAACGGCACCCGGCGGTCCTTCGCGCCTTTGGCCGCGCGGATGACCAGCTGACGTTCGCCCCACAGCACGTCCTTGATCCTGAGTTCCAGCGGCTCGCTCACCCGCAGGCCGCAGCCATAGAGCAGATCGACGATGAGCCGGGCCGGAACGGAGGGCCGGTCCACCACGGCCTGCCGGAGGGCTCGCACCTGGTCCCGGGACGGGGCGGTGCGCTCATGCACCGGTTGCTTGGCGCGGAGCGCGTGGATGTCGCCGAGCGGCCTTTGCAGCACCTCGCCGTAGAGAAAAAGAAGGGCGGCGAGCGCCTGGTTCTGGGTGCGCGCGGCGACCCCCTGCTTGAGCGCCAGCTCGGTCAGGAACGCCTCGGTCTTGCGTTCCGGCGACCAGGCCTGCGGCAGCCGCAGGCAGAAATCATAATACCGGCCGGTCCAGTGACAGTAAGCCTGCTCGGTGCTGAAGGCGAAGTGGCGCAGGCGGACCTTCGCCTGGACCAGTTGCAGGACTTCCGAACGTGATTTCATGGGCGCGCGTACCGGCGGCCCCCAGTAGGATTTGGTTGATTAAGCCGGCCCAACTCATAGTTTCCACGAAAAAGTGGCGGAAAGGGTCTGGGGCCGGACCTGATTTTCGCCAAAGCCAACGCATGCAACCTTCTAGGAGTTTGATTAAGCCACTGGCCGTCGGCTCAATGCCGAACATAGCCCTGGTCCGGTCTCGGACGGGACCTGATTTTCGATTACCCCCTCGCCGCCAATCAAATCCCCGTTTGATTGAGCCACTGCCAGTGGCATAAACAACGTTCGGCAAAGAGAAATAGACCTCGCTCCTCTACCATGAGTGAATCACCCGAGCTTACGCCCAAAGAGAATTTTCACGCGTCTCTCTTCAAAGACCCGAAGGCGTTATTCAGGGGCGCCCTGATTCGTAAGCTCAGTTATCTGGTTCCGTCAGCCGGGCTCATGATCATCTGGCTTTTCACCCGCGATCCAGTCTATGCGATTTTAGGCTATGCCATTTTGTTTTACCAGGCGGTGAAGAGCGTATTCATGGCAAAAAGAGGCATCCAAACCACAAACAGGGTTCTCCAGAAATATGAGACCGCGATCCACGATAAGAAGGATGCTAGTGGCAGCATAAAGAAAGAGCCGAACCAGACACCAGAGCCAACCCGCCAAGCGGGTGGCTCATCTTGAACGTTATGCACAAAAGACCCCCCATGAATTCTCGCTCCAAGATTATCGCGGACGGCCTATTATCGCCTCGCACAAAGCAATATGAGGCGGCCCGAGATCGGCTTCTCTCGGCGGCTCATCTTCGTTATGCCCAAGAGATGAAGGGCGCGTCAATTTTGGGGCTGATGCGGCTCAAACTCAAAATTGAGCGCGAAGTCCGGGTGGAGCTCGACAAGCTCTTTCCACCTGGAGCTCTCTACGCCGTGCCACAGAAACATATTAGTGCATAACCCATCGCCGGAACCGACTCTCGCGTCAGGCACGTCTCCTGCGGGGCATGAGCCGCGCCTTCCTTAGAGCTGTTCACCTCAACGTTAGGAAAAAAGAAGAAAGATGCTGATCCTCGCAATCACGCTGCAGATTATTCATCTAGCCTACAATCAGGTAGCGACGCTCGTTGATCTGTTTCCATTCAATGGTGTTCGCTTCTATTCCATGCGAGAAAGGCTTGCCGAGGCCGGCGTGAATTTCGCGATTATGGCGCTCCCGCCGATCGGTTTTTCCCTTCGCATTCCATTTTTGATGGAAGCGGGTCTAGTCTGCCTCTTCGTGCTGCTCGCCGGCGAGTGCTCGACGTGGTGGATTCCGTATTTCTTTGGACCATCACCGCAGTGGCTCGAGATCTACTCTCGGGTGCATCGCGAGACTATCACGCCCCTTCCTCGTCGCGGCACCAATCCGGTGCCTAATCTTGAGCATCTCATTTTGATGATGCTCACTCTCCTCACGACGGTTGTCAGCTTACTTGCCTATCGTTCGCTGTATGGCCTCTCGTTTCCCCATTGGTGGATTACGATGCCGGTCGGCGCCTTTTTGGCTAGCGGCGTTTTTTTTCAGTGCTGCATCGGGCACAAGAAGCCTAACCAGGCGCCAGAGCCAACGGCCCCAAGCGGCCGTGGCTCATCTTGAACGTTAGGCAAAGAATACACCGATGGCTAAAGCGTCTTTCGTTTTTCGTATTGTATACGCCGTGTGCTTGGCGGCAGCGACCTACACGCACGTGGTGTTTCATTTACGGTTTGGCGTGTTCTTGGAGTCTCTGACAAGCGCCGGCTATTCTATCGGTACGCGTATTTTTTGGTCGTCACTTACGATTCTAGATCCGATCGCGGTATACTTGCTGTTCTTTCGTCCGCGTATCGGGCTCATCTTGGCGTTTATTATTATCGTTTGCGATGTCCTACATAATAGTTGGATTTTGCATCATCTTGGATTTTCCGCTGGTCCGGAATATTGGGCCCAAGTGGCATTCCTGGTCTTTGTACTCGCTACGATTAAGGTTGCTTGGCGAGGTTTACCGCGGGCAAACGCCTTGAAAAATGAAACCACGGAGCCTAACCAGTCATCCACAGCGCAACGCCCTTGATCTCACCTTCATCGATGATTACGCCCACGCTCAACATGGCCCAGATATTCAAAAGAGACGGCTGGCCCGCTCGGCGGGCGTGGCTGATATGAAGCGATCGGCAAATGAAGAGATCGGCGATTATGATCTTTGTCGTAGCCATTGTTGGCTACGCTTTCTACTCCAATTTTCAGTGTAATGCCGCACTCAAGAGAGAAGAAGCGCTGCGGGTGTCGTTAGTCCGGGAGTTGGAAGCCAGACTTCCGCGCGGGTCGCCAAAAGAGAAGATTGGCGCAGCGTTTGAAGCGCTGAAGTTGCACGGCTCGACGGACGATACGCTTCTTCCATATTATACCGCTGAAGTGCCCGTCGAGAATCAGTGGCTACTTTTCGAGAAGCACACGATCCTGCTTATGGTTTGGGTTGATTCGTCGCGCAGCTCTGAAAGGGTCGAGGGGAAGATATCCACTCGCACATTTTGAAAAAGCCGATCAAGTGCATCACAGACAATGACGGGGCTGCGCCCCGTCATGTCTGACTGCAGACGTTGGCCGGAAGATGAAACGCTTTGCGCAAATTGCCTGTTTTTTCGCGACGGTCGGAGCCATTGCTGCCGAACCCAGCCGCCAGCTTTTGATCCGTGGATGGGAGTTCTCCGTGCCGACCTTCCTGACCCAGAAAATCAACGACGGCCCCGATTTCACCGTCACCTACCTTTCTTCCGAAAAGAAGAAGATGGGCATGGGCATCTACGAGGGTTGCTGCCCGCAGGAAGCGTCTAAAGGCCAGCCCGGAGTCGGGAGGGAAGAAGAGAAGATTGCCGGACAAAAAGCTTCGTGGGCTATTTGGGAAGACGAGGCCGATGGCGTGAAGCGTGTTCGTTTTGAAGTTTTCCTCGAGGTGAGCCCTGAGCGACCGACATCGGAGAAGTTTCATCTATTCGGGTTCGCCGTTTCCACCGCGGACTTGGATTTACTGCGGAGCATCGTGCGTTCCGCTCACCGGAAAGAAGGGGCCAACCAAATGCCAGAGCCAACGCCTGACGGCGTGGCTCATCGCTAACGTTAGGCGAAAGCTAAGATGAGGACTCTAACCTTGCTGCTCGCCTTATCGTTCTCTGCTGGGTGCGCCTCCGACCCTGTGGCGATGTATACGAACTCAGAAAAATCGGGAGTATGCCACGTTCACGGGGTCAAGATGACGAAAGTATCAATGCCAGTCCTTGGCGGGTATTACGTCACACCCGAGGAGCAATTGTACGGAAGAAATGCCCAAATGCGTGAATTCCCATTTTCCTGGAGAGTTTTTTGTAGCTGCGACTTGGGCTCTCCGCCGACCGTGGAATGGTTCTGCCCATCCTGCGAGAAGCGAAGATTGGCTTGGATTGCGGCACACCCGACCGATCCATGGTCTCGGGCTCAGAAATTGAATAGTTTCAGGTCTGAAGTGCAACGCAACGGAAGCGCGGATGGCGGAAGGTAGACGACCATTCTTGCGAGCAGCCGATGGGCCGCTGCCGAGGACAGGAGCCGAAGAGCTTGCCGCAGGCAGCGGCCCATCGGCGGTCGAACCCGGTGCCATGATAGACTTCGTGGGGAGTAAGGAATCCGTGACGACGCCGCGGGCGGTGATTGAGCTTGGCGGCAAAAACGTGGCACTGCCGCTGGGTGAGCGTGGCCAGACTGGTGCCTTTGGGCAGGTATTGGCGCAGCAGGCCGTTGGTGTTCTCGTTCGTGCCGCGCTCCCAGGCATGGTGGGGCAAGGCGAAGTAGATGGTCGTGCGCAGACGCCGCTCCAGGGTCTTGTACATGTGGAACTCCGATCCGTTGTCCGCGGTAAGCGTGCGAATGCGATGTCGTTCATGGCGCAGAATGGCGACCGTGCGTTGCAGCGTCTCCTGGGCGCCAACCCGGTCGATCTTGCCGACGCGGACCAAGCCGCTCTTGCGTTCGACGACGGTGACGGCGGCGGGCTTGCCGCGGCCGTGGACCGTGTCGATCTCCCAGTCCCCCAAGCGGGCGCGCCGGTCGACCACGGCGGGACGCTGCGTGATCATGCGCTTGCCCGCCAGCCGGCCACGACTGTCGTGGCCGGCGTAGCGCTTGCGCTTGATCTTGCGAGCCAGCAGAAGGGGTCATGCTTTACCTTTTACCTCTAGGGACAGAGCAATATGGGCTGACCAAGATAATGGTAATAGGTAAAGCATGACCCTTACGAATCCCTCGACCCACGACATGGTGGAAAAAGAACTGCAGGGCCGCACAGGCCGAGCGCATCGTCGAGGCCGAGTAGCGGTGCACCTCCTTCATGCGCAGCAGGTGCGCCCGCACCTGCGTCTCGTCGAGCGTGGCCGGATCACATTTGGTGCGCTCGGCCAACTTGCGCAGGTAACGGTGATACTCGTCCCGCGTGGCGGCGGCGAGGCTGCGCAGGGTCAGCGCTTCGTCGAGCCGGCGCAGGGAGTCATGGAGGAAAACGCGCGGCGCCGGAGCGCCCGCGGACTGACGGGTGGTTTTGTTCGAGGGCATAGCCCCCGAGCCTTGCCAGCCACGCCCGCTCCCTCCACGCTACCGTCACTCCCGTCCACCCGTGATACCCACGTCACCCACCGCCGCGCCAGCGGCTTGGTTCAACCAAATATTTGGACTAGCATCCGATTAGGATCATGAATATGTCCTATTTTTATTCCTCATGAACCCAAAAGTTAATGACTCGGGGCTTCGCCCCCACACACACGGTGCCGATTCGGCGACCGTCGCCCTACAGCCGAACCCAGCAAGAATTGGTTTGTTGTCAGTTTCGGGCCGCCGGCTACGCACCCTGTGCAAAGTCCTCTCCGGCGTAATTGCCGCTACTACGCTCTGCGCGTTGCCCTCGACGGTTCGCGGGCAAGTTGTTTATACCGGGGTCTACACGGACGGGGACATAAATGTTAATCCCGCTGCCGGCCTGAATACCGCTGCCGGCCTGAATACCTTCTCGAATCTCTCAAGCGGCAGGTTTAACACTGCCTTTGGATATGAGGCGGACCGTTATATAACAACGGGCTCCAATAACACCGGCGTGGGCTATGGGGCAATGGCAAGCTTAGTCGATGGCAGCTACAATACCGCATTCGGCGCCGCTGCGCTGGTGCATACGCCCAATGGATTCGGCAACATTGCGCTGGGCTATCAGGCTGGCCAAAACTACAACTTCGACGAATCCCTTAACATCGTGGTCGGAAACGTCGGCGTTGAAGGTGATAGAGGCGTGATTCGCATCGGCACGGTCGGGACCCAGACGGCGACCTACATCCAAGGCATTTACGGGACGACTGTACTATCCGACCCCGCAAACACCGCGGCCGTCATCGTCGATGACAATGGCAACCTGGGTTCGGTGTCGGTTACGAATTTGGTGGGTCCTACGGGAGCAACGGGCGCCACGGGCGCGGCAGGTCCCGCTGGTCCGGCCGGTCCCCAAGGTGCAACGGGAGCCCCAGGAGCTATTGGTCCTGCCGGTCCAACAGGGTCAGCTGGTGCGCCGGGTCCGCAAGGAATTCCGGGCGCCATTGGTCCACAAGGCCCAACCGGCCCTGGTCAAATCTCAGGCTCCCTTTTGTTCTTGGCCGATGGCATCGCGGCACCAAGCGGTTACAAGCATCTTGGAAGTTATAAGATAGAGCTGAAAAGCAGTCACAAGGATGACAATGACCTAAACGTAAATGTTTATGTGAAGAACTGAAACGGCCCGCGAGACACACCGACAATTCCAAGGAGCCAGCAGAAGGGAGCCAGCAGAAGGGGTCATGCTGGGCTTGCCCTAATTCCTCGGACAGTGATTCCGGGGAGATTTAGTTCAGTTGGGATTCAAAGGTGATGTGCCAGCAGAAGGGGTCATGCTTTACCTTTTACCTCTAGGGGCAGAGCAATATGGGCTGACCAAGATAATGGTAATAGGTAAAGCATGACCCTTACGAATCCCTCACAGGGAGGAAACCTTGAGGTCACCGATTGGCTTGGCCGGGAGTTCTGGGGCGGAGGAGTGGCGACGCAGACGCTCAACCGGATGCTCCCCCTGGTTGTCCCTCGCCCGGTCATCGCCCGGGCCGCAACGGACAACCTCGGGTCGATCCGGGTGTTGCAGAAATGCGGTTTTAAAATCATCGCCAAAAGCACGGATTTCGCCCATGGCAGGGGCGAAGACACGGAAGAATACATGCTTCGCCTGGATCCCGCTCAAACCCACGCTTGACTTAACCCCACTGGCGCCGGCCGCCCTGGCCCGCATGAAATCTTCGGCGCATAAAGCAACATGACCCATCCCACGAGCAACACCGAGGTGGAATTTGCCCGGATCGTGCAGGCACTCAGGCGCACGCCCAAGGTCACGTTAGGCGGGTCGAAAAAGGGGTTCGGCTCGGCCGCATTGTGCGTCGGCGGAAGGATTTTCGCGATGGTCACCTCGAAGGGGACGTTTGTCGTCAAGCTGCCGAAAGCGCGCGTCGACGGAGTGGTGGCCTCGGGAGCCGGGCAGCGTTTTGATCCCGGACACGGGCGGGTGATGAAAGAGTGGCTGGTGGTGGAGTCGGCGCCCGCGGGCTGGCTGCCACTCGCGCGAGAGGCGCTGGCGTTCGTCGGCGCCAAGAAATGAAGCCAGCCCAACCAGTGCCGCGCCTGCCACCGTCACTTCCGCGGATGACGCACCGGTCGCGCCGGGCACCGGCATGGCGGATCGCCCACGTCTTGGCATCTTTGCAACGCCCTACCCATGAAAAGACGAGACTTCCTTAAGTTACCGATTGCGGCCGCGGCCCTGACCGCGATGGCGCGGGGCGCCGAGTCCCTGGCGAAAAACCAAGCGCGCCTTAAACGCGGCTTCCGGGTCGGGTCCCAGCAGGACCGGCATGATGATGCGTTGTCGATCATGGGCGGCCGCTTTGACCTCAAGGTCTCGGGCCAGGACACCGGCGGCGAGTTGTGCATCTTCGATACCGTGCGATCCACCAAGGGCGGCCCGCCGCTGCATCGCCACCAGGCCCAGGACGAGTGGTTTTATGTCATCCGGGGGGAATTTCTGGTTCAGGTCGGAGATGACACCATCAAGCTCGCGCCCGGGGACTCGGCTTTCGCCCCGCGGGGCATCCCCCACACCTTCGCGATGACCGGCGAGGGGCAGGGGCAGATGCTCGTCCTCTTCCAGCCCGCGGGCCGCATGGAAGAGTTCTTCCATCAGATGGGCGCATGGGGGAAAGGAGTCTCCGCCGGCCAGCAGCTCCCGAAGACGGTGTGGGAAGAGCATGGGATGGAGTTGCTCGGACCCCCGCTAAAATACTAAAGGCAGCCGGACCAACACCTGGGGTTGGCCGACGACTCCAAGCCGTGTCTTTTCAAGCAACTCCAGGACAAATTTCTTCGCACCGATGAAAATCCAAAAAATCCAAGAACCCCTGCAAGCCACGTGCGCCAATCTTGCGGGGTCTGAATTCAATGACGTGAACCTCCAGGCCACGGCGTTCACGAACGTGAATCTGTCCAAGGCGACGTTCACCGACATCAATTTCACCGGCGCGAAGTTCAGCAACCTGAACCTCACGAATGTTGAGATCGAGGCCTGCGACACGACGGGCATGAAGTTTCGCGGCGTGCTGGTCTCGGACCTCTTTGATGCCTACCGGCGGAAATAACCGGCCGATTGAAGCTCGCGTATCAGCCTGACGCCCCCGTCGCTATCGCGCGACCCGTTCGGCCGAGCTCACGGCCGAAGCCCTCTCAAGCCGGAAAAATCAGCTGCCCGCCAATCACGCGGATAAGCACGAATAGAATTCCCAGAATTCCCGGTCCACTGGGTGGTGGATTTGAACAAGCAATCCCATTTTCTCCTGTCCGCGTGGAAGACATCCAGGAGCCGGTGATGCGGGAAATACGCTATCTGGACAAATTGATCGACGAATTGGCCAAGGGGAAGGCGCTGGACAAGATTTTGCGGACCTGAGCGTTTTGACAAATCCTGTGGCCATTCTAGATCCGCAGGAGGGCTGGACCTTGGTCCAGCCGCGAACGGGCAGTATGCCGCGAACCGGCGGCTGCACCAAGGTGCAGCCCTACAACCAGCGGCTACAACCAGCGGCTTCACTGGCATTTGCTACACCCTTACCCGGGGATGGCAACGGACCGCCTCGGGGGGCGGCAGAGGTTTCAGGCGATGGGTCATGCGCGCGGGTGGCCGGGTTGGACCAGATGGTTGCCGCGAGGGCAAATCACGCGGGCTGGCGGTTTCCCGAAACCAGGGACAATTGGGTGATAATTATGGCGTGCACTGTTGCCGGCGAAGTGACCGGTTGCTTTACTGTCTGCCTGCTCCGGTCCTGAATCCCATCTCATGAAGCTAGTTCCCGGCTCCCCTTCCCGCACCCCGGCCGGGGCGGCTCCCGCCAAGGGGCGGAAACAACGTTGGCGATAAAGGAAAATGACCATGCGATTATTCGATCACCTTGATTTGCGCGTGCGTGACCTGCACGAAGCCGAGCCGTTTTACCGCGTGATTCTTCCGGCGCTCGGGTTTCCGACCCGTGGCCAGGCGCCGCATGGCATCTACTTTGAGGCGATCCGCCGGCACCCGAAGCCGGAATTTATCGCCCTGATCGAAGACCGCGGGCATGTCAGCCACGCAACCCGCATTGCCTTTTGGCGCGACACGCGGGAAGAAGTCGACGCCTTCGCCGCGCTGCTGCCGACCTGCGGGGCAAAGCAGATCGAGGGACCGGAGTTTTGTCCGGAGTATACCCCGACGTATTATGCCGTGTTCTTCGAGGATCCGTGCGGGAATCGCCTCGAGGTCTGTTGTCGCACGGCAACCGCCAAAGAGCTTTAACCTTGGGCAATAACCGCCAAACTTGGGCCCAACATGAAGGCGATCGAAGGGTATCGATTAATCCAGCCGGATGAGCTGACCTGGCGGCCGTCAAACCTGATGCGCATCCCGAACGCGGACTTCCTGGAGCGCACGGGCAGCGAAATTCTTGGCGCCCGGCTCTGGCGGATGCCGCCCAAAAGCGCGAACACGCTGCACAAGCATGTGCGCGCGGAAGAATTCTATTTCGTGCTCGAAGGCGTGGGTCGAATGCGGGTGGGCGAGGAGACCCTCACCATCTCGCGTCATGGGGGAGTACTCGTCGGGCCGGCGGTGTTGCGGCAGATCTTCAATGATTCCGATGCAGAAGTCCTTTGGCTCATCATCGGAGCCCCGGACAAGGAGTTCGATTCAGGGCAGATCGACCTGAAGCAGTTCTACCCGGTCGAGCCGACACGGCTCCCGCCCGAACTGAAGGGGGTGGTATGGCCGCCGTCGGGTTGAACCCCCAGGCAGGGCTACTGCATATTGAATGATGCCATGGCCATTCGCTCTTCCTGGGTAGGGCTGGACCAAGTGGTCCAGCCGTGAACGGGCAGGCAGTGGGCTGATCCGGCTGCACCAAGGTGCAGCCCTACGGCAATCGGCTAGCTATTATTTAATCCGAATTCATGCAGACGAAATTGACCACGGATCACACAGATCGTCACGGATGAATACATTGGCTGAAGATTCAGGCACAATTTAAAATCACTGTCCGGTGGAACCATCGAGACGACAAATCCAATATCGGTTTCACAGGGAATCTATCCGTGTCTATCCGTGAAATCCGTGGTTAAATTGTATGGTTCCGGTTAATATGCTCTCATGCGCCCCTGGCGGTCTGATACTGGATCAGGCACGGACTCAGGTGGTGGCGCGCGCGTAGATCTTCTGCAGGAGGGCCGGGGAGGGGGCCGGGGCGGCGGTTGACGGCTCGACGCCGCGGCTGAGGCTGACGCGCAGGAGGAGCTGCTCGTTTTCCTTGTCGAGCTGGAGAATCTGGAGGATGCGGCCGCGGACCTTTTCCACCAGCTGGCGGGTATCGCGCGCGGCCTGGCCGTCGGCGGCGCCGGTGCGGAGAGAGGTCAGGCTGTGGTCCAGCCGCTCGAGCAGGGCGCGCTTGCGGTCCAGCAGGGCGGCGGCGGGCGCGCGGCGGTGTTCCTTCAGGTGGCGGTTTTCCTCGTGGGCGAGCTGGTAGAGCTCGTCACAGACTTGCAGGTGTTTGTGCAGGCTTTCCGGGGTGGTCATTAAGGGAAGGGGCGAAGGTCGTGGCGTTGCTCTCGATGTTGGGTGCGACGGTGGTGGCGGGGGGCGGGGTGGGTTTGGCCGGCTCGGGGGCGGTGGAGAAGATGCCGGTCAGCTGGCGCTCGGTCTGTTCGTGCCAGTTCAACTGGGTGAGGCGCCATGCTGCCATGCGGGCGAGTTCCGTCAACTCGTTGCTCACCGGCCGGGCCGGTTCGCCGTGCGCGGGGGCGGACTTGTCGTCGCCCGCGGGCCGGGCGGCCGGCGGCGGGGCCGCGGCGGTGGTGGCGTCGATGATGCTCTGGTAGGCGGCGACGGCGCGCTCGGTGATGCGCATGCGCTCGTAGCACAGGCCGATCTGGTAGGTGATGGGCAGGCGCCAGGCCGGGTCGGGGGCCAGCGCAGCCAGCCCCTGGTAGATCACGAGGGCCTCGCGGGTCTCGCCGCTCTGGAAGAAATCGTTGGCGAGCTGGTTGCCGGTGCGGCGCTGCCAGTAGGTCCAGCGCTTCGGGTCGCCGGCGCCCTGCTGGGAGCGGAGCAGTTCCAGCGTGGCTTCCAGCGCCTCCTGCTTGTGGCCGAGGGTGCGCAGGGAGAGGGAAAGGAGGTAGCGGGCCTCGGGCACGTTCTCGTCCTGCGGCCACTGCTCGAGGTAGGAGTGGAGGGTGCTGACGGCGCCCTCGAGGTCGTTGCCGAGGTAGAGGGCGTAGGCGGACTTGAAGTGGGCGCGGGCCCGGTCGGCGGGGGCGAGGTCGAGCAGGCGGAGCCGGGAGAAGAACTTGTTGGCCTCGGCGTACTCGCCCTGCTGGAAGTGGGTTTCCGCGATCTCGAACTGCGCGGTCTTGGCCAGCAGCTGGTAGTGATCGAAGCCCTCCGAGGAGAGCTTGAGCGTGGAATTGATGACACTGTAAAAACGGCTGAGGGCGAGCTGGGGGGCGCCGAGGGCGCGGTGGGTGCGGCCGAGCTCGAGCAGGGCGTCGGGCACCTGGGCGTCGGCGGGATAATCCTTCAGGAAGCGCTCGTAGATCGCGGCGGCCTTGGTGAGCGAGCCCTCCCGGCGGAAAACGCGGGCCAGGCCGAGGAGGGCATGGGCGAGGTCGTCGCCGTTGGCGAGGTGCGACGCCATGATCTGGCGGAAGGCGATTTCGGCGGCCTCGAAGTCGCCGCGCGCCGTCAGGCTGGTGCCGAGGGCCTGGAGCCCGATGATTTCCTCGCGCCCACCCTCGGCGGGGAGCCGGTTGTGCGCGGGCGGCTCCGGGCCCGTCGCGGGCGCCGCGGGCTCGCGGGCGGGTATCGTCGGGCTGGTTATGCCCGGCAGCGGGGCTGGAACAGGAACTGCCGCCGCGGGAGCGGCCGCGACGGGCCCCCGTGCGGGCGCGGATTCCGGCGCAGGCGGGACGGGAGCGGGTGCGGCCGGCCCGGGGGCGTCAGACGGCGCGGGAGCAGCGTCAGGGGCGTGGTTTGCGGGCGGGTCATTCTCGGCGCGCCCGGTGGTCGCGCCCGCCGCGAGGGCGAGCAGGAAGCACAGGCTGAGAAACGACGGTCGGATAAGAATCATCTTTGCTGGTAGGTGGCGGAACTGGGTGGCAGCTGGCCAGGGGTGGGTGGCCGGGCGGGGGTGGCGGGCGAGGAGACGGTGACGTCGCCGGCGCTGCCGGGAAATTGAAAGAAGGGCAGGAAGTCTTCGGGCCGGGTGGAGGAATGGGTGTCGTCCGGCAGGATCGCCGGGGGCGGATTCGGCCCGGCGGGTGCGGTCTGGGAGGTGGGGGCGGAAGGGGCGGGTGTGGCCGGCGGGATGGTTGCGGTTACGACCGGAGGCGGTGTGAGGTGGGAGAGGGTGGTGGCGGCCGGGGCGCTGGTCACCGGGAAGGGCGGCGCGCTGGCGGCGGGTTTGGTGGTGAGGTCAGGCGGCGGTGGCGGGGGCGAGGCGCTGAAACGCAAGGCCAGGGCCCCGGTGAGCTTGAGATAGGGCAGCGAGCCCGCATCATTGGCGGGCGTGCCTCCGTTGCTGTCGGGCAGGCGCGAACGCATGTTCGCCTCGGTGATGCCCGGCGCCAGGGTGTGCTGCACCAGCAGCACGGAAAGCATCCGCACGACACGGTGCAATCCGCCCCGGGGGGAGCGTGAGCGTGAGAAATTCATAGCCGTTTTTACGTTCCATAGTGTTGGATCGTTCTGATTCGCCCTGACTCCCTCATTATCGGTCCGCCGGACCGGCCACTGTAGCCTTTTCCCGCGGCAATTTACAAAATGTCCGCGGCAGCCGGCCGCGGGCCCGGCCTCAAAACTGGATCGGGCCGTGGGAAAGTTTTTCCCCCAGGCGTTGTGACGCCCGTTCCACGGCGACCAGCATGGCTTCCTCCAGCACGGTGGGGGTGAAGTTCCATTCGGTCAGCAGGTGGCCGTTGACGTGAAAAAGAAACCCGTCCTCCGAGATGCCGGGGCCCATGCTGGCGGCGACATAGCGGGCGGCATGGAGATGCACCAGCAGGGGCAGCGCCGAGGCGGGGGCCTCGACGGGACGGTGCTGGTATTCCGCCGCGGCGACCATGAGCTCGGGGAAACGCCAGGCGCGCAGCAGCCGCGCGCCGACCTCGGCGTGCTCGTAGCCGAGCACGTCCTTCTCCGCCTGCTCCCAGGTCATGCGGCGCTCCTGCTGGCAGGTGCGGATGAGCGGGAAAAAGGCGCCGCAGGCGTGCGCCAGGGCCAGCTTGCCGATCTCGTGCACGAGGCCGGCGGTGTAGGCGATCTGGGGGTCGACCCGCTCGGTGACCTCGGCGAGGACCTCGGTGGCGATGGCGGTGCAGAGGGCGTGGCGGCAGAAATCGCTGGGTTCCCAGTTGCAGCCGCCGTTGTTGACGGCCGGCCAGCGGCCGATGAGGGCGAGGGCGGCGAGGCGGTAGATTTCCTTGGCGCCGAGGCGGAGGATGGCCTGCTCGACGGTGTCGACCGAGCGGCCGGCGCCGCCGAAGAAGGCGGAGTTGGCCAGGCGCAGCGTGGCGCTCGCGAGCGTCGGGTCGATCTGGATGATGCGGCTGATCTCGCCGGTGGACGTGGAATCGCTCTGCAGGGCCGCCGAGAGGCGGGGCAGCAGGGCCGGCGAGCACGGCAGACGCATCGCTTCGGCGCAGACTTGGTCGAGGGTGGGGGGGGGAAGGGCGTCGGGCATGGGAAAAATCAGGCGGCGGTGAGGAGGGAGCCGGGATCGAGGATGAGGGCGATGTTGCCGTCGCCGAGGATGGCGGCGCCGGAGACGCCCGGCAGGCCCTGCATGAAGGCGCCGAGGCTCTTGATGACCACCTCCTGCTTGCTGACCATCTCGTCGACCAGCAGGGCGCAGACCTTGCCGTTGGCCTCGACGATGACGACGATGCCCTCCCACGGCTGGGTGGCGGTGGCGGGGATGCCGAAGCGGCGGTGCAGCCGGTGCAGGGGCATGATGCGGCCGCGCAGCTCGAGCACCTCGCCCGTGCCGTGCACGGTGATGATGTTCTCGCGCGCGGGGCGCAGCGCCATCTGCACGGAGGTGCTGGGCAGGATGAACCGGTCCGCGCCCACGCGCACCACGAGGCCGTCGATGATGGCCATGGTGAGGGGCAGCTTGATCTTGAAGATGGAACCCTGGCCGACCTCGGAGGAGATCTCGACCTTGCCGCGCAGCTTCTCGATGTTGCGCTTGACGACGTCCATGCCGACGCCGCGGCCCGAGACGGCGGTGACCTTCTCGGCGGTGGAGAGGCCGGGGGCGAAGATGAGCGCGAGGATCTCGTCGCGGCTGAGCCCGGCGTTGGCGGCGACCAGGCCGCGCTCGACGGCCTTCCTGAAGATGCGGTCGGGATCGATGCCGCGGCCGTCATCGCGGAGCTCGATGACGATGTTGCTGCCCTGGTGGTAGGCGTGCAGGTGGACGGAGCCGGTCTCGGCCTTGCCCCGGGCCAGCCGGTCGGCGGGGAGCTCGAGGCCGTGGTCCATGGAGTTGCGGACCATGTGGACGAGCGGGTCGCCGATCTCCTCGACCACGGTGCGGTCGAGCTCGGTGTCGTCGCCGCTGGTGGTGAAGTCGACCTTCTTGCCGAAGTCCCGGGCGAGGTCGCGCACGAGGCGCTCCATTTTCTGGAAGGTGGGCTTGATCGGGATCATGCGCAGCGCCATGGCGGTGTGCTGCAGTTCCTTGGTGATGCGGGAGAGCTGGGTGACGTTGCGCTGGAGCGTGGGGCTCTGCTGGCCGGTCTCGCGCGCGGTCTCGATGAGCTGGCTCTGCACGATGACGAGCTCGCCGACGACATCCATGAGCGAGTCGAGTTTCTCGGTGCTGACGCGGACGGTCGCGCCGCCGGCGGTCTTGGGGGCGGACGCGTGGTGGTGCTCGGCGCCCTTGGCCGGTGCGGGTGCCACCGGCGCGGCCGGGGTGGCGGCGGCCTCGGCGGTGGGTGCGGGCAGCGGCGCCGGCGCCGCGTCCGTCCCGGCGGGGGACCCGGCGGCGAGGCGCTTGACGGCGCTGATCAGGTGGCTGACGGGGATGATTTCATCGGGCAGATGCCCTTTTTCCAGGGCGACGGAGACCTGTTGCACCTGGGCCTGCAGGGCGTCGCGGCTGCGCAGGATGGTGGTGATGATCTCGGAATTGAGCCGCAGCTTCTGGCTGCGGGCCAGGTCGAGGAGCGACTCGACCTCGTGCGCGAGCTTGTGCATCGGCATGAGCTGGAGGAAGCCGGCGTTGCCCTTGATGGTGTGGAAGGAGCGGAAGATGGAATTGAGCGCCTCGGGATTGTCGGGCTCGGGCTCGAGCGCGAGCAGGGCCGCCTCGATCTGGACCAGATGGTCCACGGCCTCGGCGTAGAATTCGGCGAGCAGCTCGCGGTCCACCTCGAGGTTGAGGACCAGCAGGCTGTCCACCGGGGCGACCGCGGCGGCTTCGGGGGCGGCCGGGGTCGCAGGGAGGTCCTGCCCCGCGAAGGCGGCAGCCGGCTTGCCGGACTTGACGGCGATAATCGCGGCCGGGAGCCAGTCGATCAGCTGCCGCAGATAGCCGAGGCTGACGTCGTCGAACGGCAGGGCGGCATCGAGCTTGCGGTCGAGGGTGCCGTGGACGGCGGTGACGGCGGCGTGCAGCGCCGGTTCGGACGCGCACAGGTCGCGGATCTCCCCCAGCAGGCTGTAGGAGGGGATCAGGCCGTCGTCGCGGCCGGACTGGGCGAGGATGGACTCGGCGGCGAGACGGTTGACCGCGTCGTCGAGAGCCTGGAAGGAATCCGGGAAAATGGGCATGGCGCCAAGAGGCTGTGGGTTCACGGGGTTATCGGCACCGGCCGGGCGAACTTTAGGGGGTTCACCGTTGCCTTTCCACTCAAGACCGGGCCCCGCCGGACCGTTAGAAGGGGAACGGCATCCCGCCGCCCACGATTATTTAACATGAGCTCTCCCGTTGCTTCTCCCGTCGCCGCCCTGAACAACCTTTCGGGCAAATACCTCACCGTGGTCCTCGAGAACGAGGCCTATGGCCTGAACGTCCTCAAGATCCGCGAAATCATCCGGCTGCAGAAGATCACCCCCGTCCCGCAGATGCCGCCGTTCGTCAAGGGCGTCATCAACCTCCGCGGCCGCGTCATCCCGATCGTGGATCTGCGCGTGAAGTTCGGCCTCAAGGCCGAGTTCACCGAGCGGACCTGCATCATCGTGGTCCAGGTCAAGCTGCCCACGGACCAGGTGGTGCAGATGGGCCTGATCGTGGACAGTGTCGAGGAGGTCGTGAATCTCAACGCGACGGAGATCGAGCCCACGCCGGATTTCGGCGCGAAGGTCGACACCAGCTACCTGCTCGGCATGGCCAAGATCAAGGGCCAGGTGAAAACGCTGCTCGACATCGACCGCGTCGTCGCCCCCGAGACGGTGCAGGCGATCGTGCAGTCCGTCTGAGGCCGGCCGCGGCCGCCGGCCAGGGCGCAGCCAGCCTGCACCGGTGTATTGCTCCACCGGCATGGGACGGTCCGGTTCGCCCGAGTCATAAAATTCCGCCCGACTGTGTCGGGAACCCTGTCTGCGGGATTGCCTTTTCGCCCCGGGAACTGCTTTTCTGGCGGTTCCCATGAAAATCCTCGTCGCCGACAAGATCTCACCCAAGGGAGTCGCCTACCTGCGCCAGCAGCCGGGCTTTGAAGTGGTGGAGGCCTACGGCTCCTCCCCGGCCCGGGTGCTCGAGCTGGTGAAGGACGTGCACGCCATCGCCGTCCGCTCGGAGACAAAGATCACGGCGGAGGTCTTCGCCGCCGCGCCGCTGCTGAAGGTCGTCGGCCGCGCCGGCGTGGGCGTGGACAATGTCGACGTCGAGGCCGCCACGGAGCACGGCGTGATCGTCATGAACACGCCGCTGGGCAACACCATCGCCACGGCCGAGCTGACCTTCACCCACATCCTCTGCGGCGCCCGCCCGGTGCCGCAGGCCGCCGCGTCGATGAAGGCGGGCCAGTGGGACCGCAAGAGTTTCTCGGGCCTCGAGCTCTTCAAGAAAACCCTCGGCGTCGTCGGCCTCGGCCGCATCGGCACGGAAGTGGCGAAGCGCGCCCAGGCCTTCGGCATGCGCGTGGTGGCCTTCGACCCCTACCTCGCGCCCAGCCGCGCCAAGGCGATGCAGGTCGAGGCCGTGACGCTGGACGCGCTCCTCGCCTCGGCGGACTACATCACCGTCCACATGCCGCTGACCGAGCAGACGAAGTACATGATCGACGAGGCGGCGCTGGCGAAGTGCCGGAAAGGCGTGAGGCTCTTCAACTGCGCCCGCGGCGGCATCATCAAGGAGGCGGCGCTCATCGCCGGCCTCAAGTCCGGCCAGGTCGCCGCCGCCGGGCTCGACGTCTACGAGGAGGAGCCGCTGCCCAAGGACAGCGAGCTGCGCACGCTGCCCAACGTCACGCTCACCCCGCACCTCGGCGCCTCGACCGCCGAGGCGCAGGACGCGGTCGGGATCGAGATCGCCGAGCAGATCGCCGACGTGCTCAACGGCGGCGTCATCAGCAACGCGGTGAACATGCCCTCGCTCGACGCCGCCACGCTCAAGGTCATCGGGCCGTACCTCGAGCTCGGGGCCAAGCTCGGCACGCTCGTGCAGCAGCTGGCCAAGTCGCGGGTCGAGCGGCTGCGCATCACCTACTGGGGCAAGATCGTCGAGCTCGACTCCAACCCGGTCACGCGCGCCATCCAGCGCGGCTTCCTGCGCCGCATCAGCGGCGAGAGCCTCAATTTCATCAACGCCCCGACCGTCATGTCGCGGCTCGGCATGGAGGTGGAGACCATCAAGTCGAACAGCAACGCCGACTACTCGGACCTCATCCTGATCGAGGGCGTGCAGGCCGACGGTGCCACGGTCTCGGCCGCCGGCACGCTGCTCGGCAAGGCCAACAACCCCCGGCTGGTCGCCCTCAACGGCCGCGAGGTCGAGGCGGCCCCGTCGGGCGCGTTGCTCATCTACGAGAACCATGACGAGCCGGGCATCATCGGCATGGTCGGCACCCTGCTGGGCCGCGACCAGGTGAACATCGCCGCCATGTCCCTGAGCCGCAACAACGCCGGCGGCACGGCGCTCTGCATCCTGAATCTCGACAGCCAGCCCTCGGAGGGCGCCCTTAAGGAGTTGACCAGCCATCGCGCCATCAAGCAGGCTGTGGTGGTCAACCTCTGATGCTCAACGCCGGGACACTCAGCGTTTTTTTTGTCGGTTATCTGCTCGGGTCGCTGCCCTTTGGCTACCTCGTGGCCCGGGCGCGCGGCGTGGACATCTTCAAGGCCGGCAGCGGCAATCCCGGGGCGACGAACGTCAAGCGCGTGCTCGGCGCGAAGGCGGGCCACACCGTCTTCGCCCTCGACGCCCTGAAGGGCGCGGCGGCCGCGGCGTGGCCGCTGGGCCTGGCCTGGCTGACCATCCACTACTCCAAGGCCCTGGCCGAGTTCGAGCCGGCGGGGCGCGCGGATGAGATCGTGGAGATCTGGCGCGACGCCCGGCTGCAGGCGCTGGTCTGCCTGGTGGCGGCGGTGCTCGGGCACGCGTTCTCCGTTTTCACGAATTTCAAGGGCGGCAAGGGCGTAGCCACCACCGCCGGCGGCCTGGTGGTGCTGATGCCGGTGTCGTGCGCCATCGGCGCGGCGGTCTGGGGGCTGGCCTTCGTGACGACCCGCTACGCCTCCCTCGGCTCGATCCTGGCCGCGATCGCCGTGCCGGCCGCCAGCTGGCTGCGGGGCAATCCGCTGCCGCTGAACCTCGCCGCCACGATCCTGGGCCTGTTCGTGATCGTCCGGCACCGGGCGAACATCCAGCGGCTGCTCAACGGCACCGAGCACAAGTTGGTCAAGCCGCCGCCCGCCCCGGGCTAGGCGGCGCCCGTCCCGCGGGGATATGACGTGGGGTCCGCACTCCCGACTTGCCAAGCGGCGCCCGGCCGGGCCATTTAACCGGGTTCTACCATGGCTCTCATCGTCCAGAAATACGGCGGCACCTCGGTCGGGGACGTCGACCGCATCAAGAATGTGGCCCGGCGCATCGAGGCGACGCGCGCGGAGGGGCACAGCCTCGTCGTGGTCGTGTCGGCCCGCTCCGGGGTGACCAACGAGCTCATCGCCCGGGCCCGGGCCATCACCGACCGGCCCGACACCCGTGAGCTGGACATGCTGCTGGCCATCGGCGAGCAGGAGACCATCGCCCTGACCGCCATGGCCTTGCAGGCGATCGGCGTGCCCGCGGTCTCCTACACCGGGGCGCAGGCCGGCATCCTGACCGATCAGGTCTTCACCAAGGCCAAGATCAAGCAGATCCTGCCCAAGCCCATCCTGGCCGACCTCAAGGCGGGCAAGGTTGTGATCGTCGCCGGCTTCCAGGGCATCAATGAATCCGGCCAGATCACCACGCTCGGCCGCGGCGGCTCCGACCTGACGGCCATCGCGCTCGCGGCGGCATGCCAGGCCGACAAGTGCGAGATCTACACCGACGTCGACGGCGTCTACACCGCCGACCCGCGCCTGGTGAAGACCGCCCGGAAGATCGACGAGATCAGCTACGACGAGATGCTCGAGCTCGCCAGCCTCGGCTCGAAGGTCATGCAGTCGCGTTCCGTCGAGTTCGCCAAGAAATACGGCGTCGTCTTTGAGGTCCGCAGCAGCTTTAACCACAACCCAGGAACCATCGTGAAAGAAGAAGTCGCCTACATGGAAAAGGTCGTCGTGCGCGGCGTCGCCGTCGACAAGGACCAGGCCAAGGTCGTCATCAGCAACCTGCCCGACAAGCCCGCGTCGGCCGCGACGATCTTCAGCGCGCTGGCGGACGCCAGCATCAACGTGGACATGATCGTGCAAAACGTCGCCCACACCGGCGGCGTGGACCTGACCTTCACCGTCCAGCGCGACGACGCGGCCGGCGCGGTCAAGGTGCTGCCCGCGGTGCTGAGGAAGCTCGGCGGCGGCGAGGTCAAGGCCTTCGACAACATCGCCAAGCTCTCCGTGGTCGGCGTCGGCATGCGCACGCACGCCGGCGTCGCGGCCATGCTGTTCACCGCGCTGGGCGACGCCGGCATCAACATCCAGCTCATCGGCACCTCCGAGATCAAGATCACGGTGGCGGTGGACCGCGCCCGGGCCGACGAGGCCACGCGCGCCGCGCACGCGGCGTTCGGGCTGGACAAGCAAGCCTGAGCCGGTCGCAGAGGACAGACATCAGATGTCAGAGATCAGAGGACAGTCCTCCGGGGCGATCCGCCACTTCTCGGACCACATTGTCTGGCAGAAGTCGTTCGATCTTGGCCGGAAGGTTTTTGCCACGACCAAGGGTTGGCCGAAGGAAGAGAAGTATGCGCTGATCGACCAAGTGCGGCGCTCGGCCCGCTCGATCGGGGCAAACATTGCCGAAGCCTGGGGCAAACGCCGCTATGAGGCGCATTTCATCAGCAAATTATCCGATGCGGATGCCGAGCTGCACGAGACCGAACACTGGCTCCGTTTTGCCCTGGCGCATGGTTATATTACCGATGCCGAATTGAAGGGCATGACGGGATTGCTGGACGAGGTCGGTCGCATGTTGGGCAGCATGATGGCCCGGTCGCACGCATTCCTCCTGCTTCGGGAAAAAGCTCCCTCTGTCCGCTGATTTCTGACATCTGACCTCTGCCATGCGCTTCATCAGCACCCGCGGCCAGACCCCGCCGCACCGCTTTTCCGAGGCCGTGGCCGTGGGCCTGGCGCCGGACGGCGGGCTGTTTTTGCCGGAGCAGCTGCCGGACATCACGCCGCGGCTCGCGGGCTGGTCGAACCTCAGCTACGCGCAGCTCTGCACGGAGTTCCTCGGGATCTTCGCCACCGACATCCCGGAGGACGTGCTCGCGCCGCTCGTGCGGCGTTCGTACGCGCACTTCACGCATCCCGACATCGCGCCGCTCCAGCAACTCGACGACCGGACCTGTGTGCTGGAACTCTTTCACGGGCCGACGCTGGCCTTCAAGGATTTCGCCCTCCAGCTGCTCGGCAACCTCTACGAGCACCAGGGCCGGCTGAGCGGGCGGAGCATCACGGTGCTCGGCGCCACGTCCGGCGACACGGGCGCGGCGGCCATCCACGGGCTGCTGGGCAAGCCCCGGACCGCCATTTTCATCCTTTATCCCGACGGCCGGGTGTCGCCGCTGCAGGAGCGGCAGATGGCCTGCACCGGGGCGGACAATGTCTTTGCCCTCGCGGTGGACGGCAGCTTCGACGACGCGCAGCGGGTGCTGAAGGAGATCTTTGGCGACCACGAATTCAGCCGGCGGCACGGGCTGTCGGCGGTGAACTCGATCAATCTCGCTCGGGTGCTGGCCCAGTGCGTGTATTACCTGTATGCTTGGCTGAAGATCCCGAAAAAGGATCGCCTCAACGTGGAGTTCGTGGTGCCGACCGGCAACTTCGGGAATGTCTTCGCCGGCTGGCTGCTGGCGGAGATGGGCGTGCCGATCCGCAGCTTCAAGGTGGCGACGAACCGGAACGACATCCTGCACCGGCTGTTCACGACCGGCGAGTACCGCACCGGCGCGGTGCAGGCCAGTCTCGCGCCCTCGATGGACATCCAGCTGGCGTCCAATTTCGAGCGCTTCCTCTACTACGAGCTCGGCGGCGACCCCGGGCAGGTGCGCGCGGTCATGGCGCAGCTGCAGGCCACCGGCGCGCACCGGTTCGAGCATTTCGACCGGTCCACCTTCAGCTCCTCGAGCGCCACGGACGCGGAGATCACCGGGCTCATCCAGGGCGTGCACGCGCGCTACAACTACCTGGTCGATCCGCACACGGCCTGCGCCTTCAAGGACCTGGATCCCGACCGGGTCAGCGTGGTGCTGGCGACGGCGCACCCCGCCAAGTTTCCCGACGCCATCCGCGCGGCGGTCGGCCTGGAGTCCACCCATCCGGCGCTGGAGGCGCTCAAGTCGCTCCCCGTCGTGAAACACCGGCTGCCGGCCGAGGCCGGGGCGATCAAGGCGTTCATCGAGCAGCGGGCGGTCGTTTGACGGGCGGCGGGACGACCCGTCCCGCGGAATGGGGCCGGCGGCAACCGGGCCTCGCGGGACCGGTGGTCCCGCCTCCAGAATGCAAATTGCACTGCGGCGTGGCTGGCCCGACAGTTCGTGCCGGAAAAAGCGCCCCGCCATGCGCGGCATCCAGGCAAACCTGCTGGCCATGCGGCCCGTGACGTCCGATTCTGCCGGCATGAGTTTCAAGGATCACTTCTCCACGCAGGCGGCGGTCTACGCCCAGGCGCGGCCGCTGTATCCGGCGGCACTGTTCGGTGCGCTGGCCCGCCTCGCGCCGGGCCGGGCCCTCGCGTGGGATTGTGGCGCGGGCAACGGCCAGGCCGCGGTCGGGCTGGCGGCGCATTTCGCGCAGGTCGTCGCAACGGAACCGAGCGCGGCGCAACTGGCCGCCGCCGTGCCGCACCCGCGGGTCACCTACCGGCAGAGCGCGGAGCTGGCCGCGGGGGTGGCGGACGGCGCCGCCGACCTGGTGACGGCGGCACAGGCCGCGCACTGGTTCGACCGGCCGGCGTTTTACGTTGAGGTGAAGCGTGTGCTCCGGCCCGGCGGCGTGGTGGCCCTCTGGACCTATGAGCTGTGCGCCATCACCCCGGAGATCGACGCCGCGGTGCTCCGTTTTTACCGGGGCCCGATCGGGCCCTGCTGGCCGCCGGAGCGCCGGCACACCGAGACGGGCTATCGCGAGTTCGACTTTCCGTTCGCCGAGCTGACGTTTCCGACGGTGGCGATGGAGCACGACTGGACCCTGCCGGGATTCACCGGCTACCTGCGCACCTGGTCGGCCGTAATCCGGTACGCCAAGGCGCACGGTCACGATCCGGTCGGGGCGCTGGAGGCCGAGCTGGCCCCGCTCTGGGGCGGCGGGACGCGGAAAATCAACTGGCCGCTGTCGGGCCGCATCGGCCGGGTGCCGGTCTGACCCGCCGGCGGGCGCGGATTTTTACGCCGGCGGGCGTTCAAATATAGCGCACCTTCCGGGGCAAAAAAATCCGAGATTGCGCTCGTCACCGGCGGCCGGCCGCTCAGGCTCGCAGGAATGGTGAAACTCCGTCTTCCCTTCGACCGGGTCAATTGGACCAACAGCTCCTTCCTCATCGGCACGGCCATCGTGACCTGCACCGCCGTGCCCTATTACCTGTGGCACTACGGGGTGGATGGGTTCCAGGTGGCGATGTTCTTCGCCTTTTTCATCGCCACCGGCCTGAGCATCACGCTCGGCTACCACCGGCTCTTCGCGCACGTCGCCTTCCAGGCCCGCTGGCCGGTGCGGCTGGCCACCCTGATCTTCGGCGCCGCCGCGTTCGAGAACTGCGCGGTCGCCTGGGTTTCCGACCACCGCCGGCACCACAAGCACGTCGACCACGAGGAGGACCCTTATGATATTTCCAAGGGTTTCTGGCACGCGCACATCGGCTGGATCCTGTTCAAGCTCAATCCCGAGCCGCCGTGGGACAACATCGCCGACCTGCGCAAGGACAAGCTCGTGATGTGGCAGGACCGCCATTATGTGACCATCGCGGTGGTCGTGGGCTTCGTGCTGCCCGCGCTGCTGGGCTACTGGCACGGCGGCGCGCTGGGCGCGCTCGGCGGCCTGCTGCTGGCCGGCGTCGCGCGGGTGACGGCGGTGCAGCACATGACGTTTTTCATCAATTCGCTCTGCCACACCATCGGCCGCCAGCCCTATTCCGACCGGTGCAGCGCGCGCGACAGCTGGATCATGGCGCTGTTCACGTTCGGCGAGGGCTATCACAACTATCACCACGAGTTCCAGCACGACTACCGGAACGGCGTGAAGTGGTGGCAGTGGGACCCGACGAAGTGGACCATCTGGACCCTGGAGAAGGTCCGCCTCGTGCGCGGGCTGCGCCGCGTGCCCGAGGAAAAGGTGCTGCTGTCCCAGCTCGCCGACACCCGCCGCCGGCTGAACGAGCGCCTGGCGTGCGCGCAGACCGCGCGCAACGTGCGGCTCCATGCGCTGCTGAAGGCTTCGGACGCCAAGCTCCACCACCTGGGCGAGCGCTGGGCGAGCCTGAAGGTGCAGTACGCCGAGAAGGCCGCCGCGCTGAAGATCGAGTTCACCGAGCGGGCCATGCTGCAGTATGACGAAGCCCGCGCCGCGCTGGCCGAGATGCGGCACGAGGTGCAGCGGGCGCTGGAACTGCTCGAGCGGGCCCGCGCCGGAGCGTAAGCCACTCGGCTGGCGGGAGCCAGCCAGGCGCGAGCCCCTCGACTTGCTCGGGGTCCAGAGCCTGTCGAACGGACAAGCTCGCAGGCCCACAGCGCCGCCAGTCGGCGGAAAACCGAGGGCGGTTCGCGGCGAGAGCCGTACGGCCAAAAGATGCCGCCCTACAGCAGCGGGGCGAGCAGGCGGGCGATTTCCTCGCCGATGGTCGGGAACAGCCGGTGATCCTGGCGCGGCTCGGGCATGAGTTTGGACTGGGCGAACACCTCGTGCATCCAGCGCGACATCTTCGCCGCCTCGGCCGGCGAATACGTGACGGCACCGATCTCGAAATTGACGAAGAGGCTGCGGAGATCCATGTTGGCGGAGCCAAAGAGGCCGGTGCGCTCGTCCACGAGCAGCATCTTGGCGTGACTCATCCCCGGCTGGTAGAACAGGATTTTCGCGCCGGCGGCCCGGAGCCCGCGCAGGTAGTAGCGGCGCGCCAGATCGGTGATCGGATGGTTGGAGCGGGCCGGCACCACGAGGCGGACGTCGACGCCCGCGCGCGCCTGCAGCAGCAGCGAGCGGTAGAGGACCTCGTCGGGGATGAAGTAGGGTGTGACGATCCAGACGCTCCGCTCCGCCTGCTGCACGAGCGAAAGGATGCCCTCATAGAGCGGGTCGCCCTCGACATCGGGCCCGCTGGCCACGATCTGCACCTCGCTGTCGCCGGCCACGGCGGGGAGATCGGCGGGCAGCTCCTGCTGCAGGCGGGCCAGCGGCTGGCCGCTGGCGAAGGCCCAGTCGGCCAGGAAAATGTCGTCGAGCAGGCGGACCGCGGGGCCCTCGATCATGGCGCCGAAGTCCCGCCAGCGGCGCTTGAGCGGCGTGGGGCCCATGTATTCGATCGCGAGGTTGCGGCCGCCGAGGGCGCCGACCCGGTGGTCGATGATGGCGATCTTGCGGTGATTGCGGAGATTGGCCGACCCGCGCGTCTGCAGCGGCACCACGGGCATGAATTTCACGACCTCGCCGCCCGCCGCCCGCAGGGGATTGCAGAAGCCGCCGCTGGTGGTGAAGCAGCCGAGGGAATCGAGCAGCAGCCGCACCTTCACCCCGTCGCGGGCCCGCGCCGCCAGGAGCTTGATCAGGCGCCGGCCCACGGCGTCGCGACCGAGGATGAACGTCATGATATGGATGGTGTGCCGGGCCTCGCGGATGCCGTGCTCGAGCGCGGCAAAGGACTCCTCCCCCGTGGCCAGGAACTGCACGCGGTTCCCGCCCAGGGGCGGGCAGGCGCCGTTGGTGGACAGGATCCGGGCCAGCGGGGTGGCGGCGGCGGGCGAGGGGGGCGTGGCGGGGAGGACGGGGCAGAGAGGGGCCTTGCCCTTGGCGAGGCGCCGGAGCTTCCGGCCGCCGAACATCAGAAACAGCGGCACACCCAGGTACGGGACGAAGGCGATGGCGAAGAGCCACGCGAAGGTGTTGCCCGGCTGCTTGCGCTCGCTCATCAGGCGGGCGATCGCGAAGAAGGCCAGGAGAAAGCCCGCGACGGTGAGCAGATGGGGCAGCACGCCGTTGATGATCGGGTGCTCGATGAGCGCGTGGTAGAAGGTCTTCAGCGTCTGCATCGCCGTCCATTCAGCTGCGGAAAGCAGCCTTTGGCAAGCAGGGGCCGGCGGGGGACATTTGGACAAAAAACCGCTTGGCAAAGCTCGAAACGCCCCCATACCTTCACCCTTCGTTTTGATGGTGGAATATCCAAGTGGCCAAAGGGCGTTGACTGTAAATCAATTCGGCTATGCCGTTCGCTGGTTCGACTCCAGCTTCCACCACCACTTTCAACCCCCGCTTCACCAAGGTGAAGCGGGGGTTGCTGTTTTAAAGCGTGGCTTCAAACACACGATTAGGCCGGTCAAGCCACGGCAGGCAACCCGCTTGCGGGCGCGGATGAAGCGCGGACAAGCTTGCTGGCCCACAATGCCGATTGGAAGGCACGCCTTGAAAGGTCGGTCGGCCCGGACTGTTTGCTGGACGGTCAGCTCCCTTTGGGCTTTCCCTCGGTTTCCAGCCAGCGCACCCCTTCCCGGATGAGTTCGTTGGCGTTGGTGAGCCCGAGCTTCTCCTTGATGTTCGCACTGTGGGCCTGGACGGTCTTCATGCTGATGTGCAGGTCCTGGGCGATGCGCTTGGTTTCGTGGCCGAGCCCGATCAGGCGGAATATGTCCAGCTCCCGGTCCGTGAGGCGCCCGACGAGGGACAGGTCGTCTCCGGCCCTGGCGTTGACGAACTTCCGGGCGAATTGGCTCGAGATATGGGTGCTGATATACAGGCTCCCCTGAAGGATCTGCCGGATGGCCACCAGCACCTTGTCGGTGGTCTCCTGTTTCATCACATATCCCCGGGCGCCCGCCCGCAGCGCCCGTTCGGCATAGATGGCCTCGTCGTACATCGAAAGCACCAGGACGAGCGGCACCGGCGAGAGATCCTGCAGTTTCTTGATGAGTTCCAGGCCCGACTCGCCCGGCAGGGCCACATCCACCACCGCGATGTCGGCCGGCTCCGCCTGCAGGCAGGCGAGCGCGGTGGCGCTGTCCCCCGCCTGCCCGCAGACCCGGAGATCGGGTTCGCCGTTGATCAGATTCGACAGCGACTCACGGACCAGCGGATGGTCGTCGACCACGAAGACGCGGGCGCGCCGGTCGGTAGCGGCAGTGGGGGCGCTTGCGTCAGGCGTCATGGGGGAGGTTGCAGAGCACGAGGGTGCCGCGGCCCGGGGCGGGGGCAATGGAGAAGGTCGCCCCGATCAGGCGGGCGCGGTGGGCCATGATCCGCAGGCCCAGCCCGCCGCCGCGCTGCGCGGCGGGCGGCAGCCCGCGGCCGTCGTCCTGCACCGCCAGGGTCAGGCGCTGGGATTCCAGCTGCAGGCGGACCTCGATGTGTTTGGCCCCGCCGTGGCGGATGGCGTTGCGGACGGCTTCCTGGGCGATGCGAAAGAGGTGGCTCGCCACCCCGGTTTCCTGGGAGAGCAGGACCGCGGGCTCGCGATTGACGAAGGTGCAGGTGATGCGGTGCTGTTCGGAGATGATGGTGCAGAATTCCGCCAGCGCGACCGACAGGCCCTCGGCGTCGATCTCAGCCAGCAGCAGGCCCTTCGCCATGCGGCGGGTCTGGTCGATCGCGGCCTTGACCAGTCCGACGACCTTCCGGGCCTCGGCCGTCTCCTCGGCGGCGCGTTTCTGCAGGCGGTCGGCGAGCAGCTGGCCGGTGATCGCGGTGCCGGTGAGATGCTGACCGAGCCCGTCGTGCAGGTCATGGCCGATGATGCGGCGTTCGCGCTCGCTGATCTCGAGGACATTTTTCTCGAGGCGTTCACGCTCGGCAATTTCGCTGGCGAGCGCGGCGGTGCGCTGTTCCACCCGCCGCTCGAGGTCATGCTGGAGCCGGAGCAGGCTGGCCAGGAGCCAGACCAGCACCAGGTAGGTGATGAGGGTGATGGTGGCGTTCCAGACCGACAGGAGCACGGAGCCGGAGTGAGACGCACCGAGGAAATCACCCGCCACGCCGATCAGGGCGCAGGCCACGGAGATGACGACGCCGGATTTCCAGCCCCGGACGACCACCGCCAGCGCCACGGGAATCAGGTAAAAGGCCTGCAGCGACACGTTCACGCCGGTCAGGAAATCAGCCAGCCCGACGAGCAGGACCAGGGCCGCGGTCGCCGTCGTGAGCTTCCGGCGCAATTTCGGGCTGGTTTGTGCGTTGAGCAGGTTCCCCGCGGTCCCGGGTTGCTCAAGGAAGTCGAAAAATTTCATGCGGATAACCGCCGGCCCGGTCGGAGCCATGTTGTGCCGGGTGGTCACCGGGTGACGGGTGGCAGGTTTTGGACCGGGTCGTCGTAGCCTCCGATGGAGACACGAATCTCCCCCGCTGGCAATCCATCCGGAACGACCGGGAAAGCTGAATGGACCGCGATGATCACGATACAAGCGGTGGCCAGGACGGTGAGGCCGGGACGCAGAAAACCGGGTCCCGGGGTTGCGAGGCCCGCAGCCGGGCGGGGACCAGTTCCCGCACGGTCGCGCTATCCAACGGCGACTTTTCTCCCCGGCCGAGTCCAGACACCCGGAGACGCAGGTGCACGTCGGCGAGCAGCAGCTGGCGGTTGCGGTAGAGGGCGCGCTTGTGCGATGCGACCGTTCCCAAATCGCGGGCAGGCGGCAGTGGCGGGAGGGTGAAAAGGCCGTCGCTGCGCCTGGAGCCGCCGGATTCCTGCCAGAAATCATCGTAGGTGATGGCGAACAGCCGGCTGCGGTTGAGCGCATAGACCAGATGGCGCGAAGGGTGGATCCCGCTGCCGACACCCAGCAAGAATCCCACGTCCCAGATATCGGCCAGCAGCTGAAGCACCTGCAACAACAGGGCCTTGGGCCGCAGTCCGAACAGGGCCTTGGATGTCTCCTTGATGATGTCCTTTTCCGCGCCGGCCGGCAGGCCGGTTACGGCGCCGATCACCATGCAGGGCGCGCCGTCTTCGCTGACCGCCACCACGAAAGTCAGGCTGCTGACGCGGCATCTGTACCGGGCGGAAACCAGCTCGAGGGTGGTTTCGCCTTCCTTGCGATCCTTGCTATCATATAGGAGGCGCATGGTCAGTTGATCACCGTTTCTTAGGGAAAGCGACAGGAGTTCACGGCCCGCAGGACTGATGATGGAGCGGAAATCCTGTGCGGACAGGTTGCGGCTGAGGTATTCATAATGATGGATCATGGCTGCGATTCGTGTCCGTCGCGGCCAGTGCAACGACACATAGGGTCGGATCGCCTTGCGGTAGAGGCTGGGATTTTCCCGGGCGACCGGATGTATCCAGTCTTGGGCGAGGAAAACCTGCCAGCGGTGGGAATGCGGGAGATGCAAGAGATAGCGGCAACAATAGACCGCACGTCGTCCGAGGCCGCCCCAAGTCGGCTCCGGGTGGGCCGCGCGGGCATTGTCCAGGAGGGTGGATAGCGAGAACATGCGGTCGGGCAAAGTCAGGTAGGTTCGCTTCCGCGGTTGAATTGGGAGTCGGCCGCATGGCAGCCGGGCTGGGCTCGGGCAGGATCGGGCCGGACCATGAATCGCATGCATCACTCTATCGCATCCTGGCACTGGTGGATATCAGGCCGGGGCGAAATCGAGCTAGGGTATTGCCTGATGCCCCCAAACCGGGGGTCGCGCGCCGCGCCGTGCGGCGAAGGTGGCCTGCGGCTCGGCCGGGAGACTACAGCACCCCGGATTCCCGGAAGCTGTAGAAGCCGCGGCCCAGCGGGTCCGAGGCCGGCCGGCCGACGATCACATGGTCGAGCAATTCGATGTCCAGGGCGCGGGCGGCCTCGCGCAGCTGGCGGGTGACCTGCACGTCGGCCGCGCTGGGCGCGGGGTCGCCGCTGGGGTGGTTGTGCACGCAGACGATCGCGGTGGCCCCCTGGCGGACGGCTTCGCGGAAGACCTCGCGCGGGTGGGCGAGGCTGCTGGTGGCCGTGCCCGAGGTGATCTCGACCTGCTTGAGGAGGCGGTTTTTGCGGTTGAGGCAGAGCACCCAGAACTTCTCCACCGCGAGCCCGTTGATCTGCGCCTCGAAATGGGCCAGCACGAGGTGGGGCCGGTTGAAGATGGCCTCGGGCTCGGGCGGCCGGGCCAGCACGCGGCGGACGATCTCCATGACCGTGACCAGCTGCAGGGCCTTCACGCGGCCGATGCCAGTCAGGCGGCGGAAATCCGCTTCGGTCCACCGGGTCAGGCCGGGCAGCGAGCCGGCGTCGGTGAGCAGCCGCCGCGAGATCTCCAGCACGTTGTGCCCCTTGCTGCCGCTGCGCAGCAGCATGGCGAGCAGCTCGGTGTCACTGAGCGCGGCCGGTCCCAGTTTTTCCAGGCGTTCCTGCGGCCGGTCGCTGACCGCCAGGTCCTTCACCCGCAGGGGCTGGTAAGTGTCATCGCTCATGGGGCCGTGGTGCTGCGCCCGCCGGCCCGCGGGCATCAGCACCTAGAAGTGCTTCACGTAGGCGTTGCGCCTTAATTTCTCCAGCCACCGTTCGGTGGCCTGCCGGGAGCCCTGCTGGACGAGCACGCGCTCGATCTCGGGCCGCACCTCGTCGAGGGGCTGGAGACCGGCGAACTTGCGATCCTCGACAAAGAGGATGAAGGCGCCTTCCGGCATGATGATGGCGTCGCTGTGCTTGCCCTTGTCGAGGGCGAAGATCACGTCGCTGAATTCCTTGCGCAGGTCGGAGCGGCGCTGCCAGCCCCAGTCGCCGCCCTTGCCCTTGCGGGAGTCCTGGCTGAACTGCCGGGCGAGGTTGCCGAAGTCGGCGCCGGTGTTCAGCTGGTTGATGACCACCGCCGCCCGCGTGCGCAGCATGTCGTCGGTGTCGTCGGCCGCGCGGGTGATCTGGATGAGGCGCAGATGCACGCTGTCTTCCTGATAGAACCGGTCCTTGTTCTCCTTGTAGAAGGTCTCGATCTTGACCGGGCTGACGGTGCTGGCGGATTTGGACTGCTGCTGGCGCATGTAGCCGTAGATCATGTCCTCCTCGAGTTCCTTGCGGTAGTCCTTCTGCGAGATGCCGCGGGAGCGGAGATAGGCGAGGAACTTGCTGCGGTCGCCGTCGAACTGCGTGATGATGGTCTCGGCGAGCTGGTTGTCGATGTAGCTGGTGGGCACCTTGCGCTTCTCGTCCTTGTAAAAGTCCTTCACGATGAGCACGCGGTCGATGAGGTTCTGGATCACGTCCTCCTGCAGGGCCTCCACCTTTTCATTGAACTCCTGCTCGTTGTGGCTCTGTTTCTGGATCTCGGGGATGAGTGGTCCTATCTCGCGCCGGACGTCGTCCACGGTGATGATGTGATCCTCGACGATGGCCGTGATCCCGTTGGCGTAGCGGAGGTTGAGGTTGTCCGGAGGCGGGCTCGCCATCTGGGCCCGGGCCGCGGTGAGAAGCCCGGCGGCTAGGAGGGTAAGGGGGATTGGGCGGAAACCTCGGAGAGTCATGAAGCGGTTAGATTTTGCAGGAAAGTAATGACTTCTTTCAACCTTGCAAGGGGGGTGGGGGCGGTCAAGCGGGGAAAGCGATGGCTTAATTGGATGAAATCGTCGCGCCGCCCCGAGTTGCGGAGGCACTTCAGGCGGCTGCCTTGGCTTTCGACGGACAGCACCCCCTTTTGTTCCGCCCGGGTCCGGATTTCCGTCACCAGCAGCAGGGCCCGCACGGTCTCGCCGAACTTGCCGAAACGGTCGCGCAGCTCCGCCTCGATCTCCCGCACCTGCTTCGGGCTCTCGGCCAGCGCCAGCCGCCGGTAAAAATCGATGCGCAAGCGCGTCTCGCCGATGTAACCGGCGGGCAGCCGCGCCTGGATCCGGTCGATCTCGCCCTCGACCCGCTCCGCCTGCCGCAGGGCGCTGAAACTGTCCGTGGCCTCCGCCCGCGCAGTCTCGACCCCCTCGCCGACAAAGACGAAGTCCAGCTTCACGCTGGCGCGGACGAGGGACGCGTGCTTCTCGCCCTTCAGCCGGGCCACGCTCTGCCGGAGCAGCTGGCAGTAAAGCTCGAAGCCCACGCCCACGATGTGGCCGCTCTGCTCCGCGCCGAGCAGGTTGCCGGCGCCGCGCAGCTCCAGGTCGCGCATGGCGATGCGGAAGCCGGCGCCGAGCTGGTTGTGCTGGCGGATCGCGCTGAGCCGCTGCCGCGCGAGGTCCAGCAGCCGCGTGTGCCGGTGGAGCAGCAGGTAGGCGTAGGCCTGGTGCTTGAACCGGCCGACGCGCCCGCGGAGCTGGTAAAGCTGCGACAGGCCGAAGCGGTCCGCGCCCTCGATGATGAGCGTGTTGCAATTCGGGATGTCCAGGCCCGACTCGATGATCGTGGTGCAGACCAGCACCTGGTACACGCCGGCGACGAAGTCCGTCATCATTCGCTCGAGCCCTTCCGCGCCCATCCTGCCGTGGCCGACGCCGATGCTCAGCCCGGGCAGCAGCTCGCGCAGCCGCGCCGCGACGAGGTCGATGCTCAGGACGCGGTTGTGCAGGTAGAAAACCTGCCCGCCGCGCCGCACCTCGTGCCGGATGGCCTCGACGACCAGCTTCTCGTCGTAGCTTTTCACGATGGTCTGGATCGGGAGCCGGTTGGCCGGCGCCGTCTCGATCGTGCTCAGGTCCCGGGCGCCGGTGAGCGCGAGGTAGAGCGTGCGCGGGATCGGCGTGGCGCTCATCGACAGCATGTCCACGTGCGCCCGCCAGCGCTTGAAGACCTCCTTGTGCTTCACGCCGAAGCGCTGTTCCTCGTCCACGATGACCAGCCCGAGGTCCTTGAACTTCACGTCCTCCTGGATGAGCCGGTGCGTGCCGATCAGGATGTCGATCCGGCCCCCGGCCGCGGCGGCCAGGATGTCGTCCTGCTCCTGGGGCGTGCGGAACCGGCTGATCATCTCGACCGCGACCGGATAGCCGGCCATGCGTTCGCGGAAGGTGTTCAGGTGCTGCTGCGCCAGCACCGTGGTCGGCACCAGCACCGCCACCTGCCGGCCGCCCATCACGGCCTTGAAGGCGCCGCGGATGGCCACCTCCGTCTTGCCGAAGCCGACGTCGCCGCACAGCAGCCGGTCCATCGGCCGCGTCCGCTCCATGTCGGCCTTCATCTCCGTGATGGCCTTCGCCTGGTCGCGGGTCTCCGTGAAGGGAAACGCCGCCTCGAATTCCCGCTGCCAGGCATTGTCCTCCAGGAACGCATGTCCGGGCTGCGCCTCGCGCTGGGCCTGGATGCGCAGCAGCTCGGCCGCGAGGTCGAGCGTGGCCCGCTCGGCGGACTGCCGGGCCTTTTCCCAGCGGCCGGAGCCGACCCGGCCGAGCTGCGGCTTGGCCTTCGTCAGCCCGACATAGCGGCTGATGAGGTGCGATTCCTGCAGCGGCACGTGCAGCGTGACCTTGTCGTCAAACTCCAGCGAGATGACCTCGCGGATGCCGTCGCCGGTCTCGAGCTTGGTCAGCCCGCGGTACTGCGCGATGCCGTGCGAGAGATGGACGACGAAATCTCCCTCCACCAGTTCGGAGAAATCGAGCAGCTGGTCGACCGCCGACTGGGCGGCGACGGCGCGCTTGGGGGCGATGCGGCGCACCCGGCGGCGGCCGAAGATCTCGGTCTCGGAGACGACGACGTGGCCGGCGGGCGGCGGCCCGTCCGGCGGACTCGCTCCGCCGGAACGGAAGGTCACCTTGAAGCCCTCGGCCAGCGTCCCGCGCAGGAAGCGCGGCTTGATTTTTTTGAGCGCGGCGTGTTCGTCGAGCAGCTCGCGCACGCGCTGTTCCTCGCCTTCCTTGGAAATGACGAAGTCGACCGTGCAGCCGGCGCGCTTCCAGGCGGCCACCTTTTCCAGGAATTGCCGGCGCGCATCCTCCTCGGCCTGCAGCCGCTCATGGGCGAGCAGGTGCTCCGCGGGATATGTCCGGTGGTGCGCGAGGGATTCTGTGTCCCAGGTCTCCTCCTCGCCGGCCCCGTCGAAGAGCGAACTGGCCAGATCGAGGTCGCTCAACCCCGTCAGGTGCGCGCAGGCCCGCGGCAGACGCTCCAGGAAGGGTGGGGCGAATCGTCCTGATGAGCCGGGGGGAGCCGGGCCGTCCGGAGGACTCGAACTGTCATCCGGCGCCAGCGAATCAAAGAGCTCCTCCAGCGCCTTGGGCTCGAGCAGGACGGCGTGCGCGGCGGGAGGCAGGTAATCCAGCAGCGAGGCGTGCGCGGCCGAGGTCTGGAGTTTCGGCGCCGCGGTGAGGACGATGCTTTCCACCGGCTCGCCCGAGCGCTGGGTCACCGGATCGAGGGCGCGGATGTCCTCGAGGGTGTCGCCGAAGAAATCCAGCCGGCAGGGCTGGTGGGCGGTGATGGGGTAGACGTCGATGATGCCGCCGCGCACGGCGTACTGGCCGGGCGCCTCGCACACGGCCTCGGCGTCGTAGTCATACGCGCGCAGCAGCTCGAGCAGGGCCGGAAAGGAATGCTGCTGGCCGCGCTCCAGCCCGGTTTCCCGGCGGGCGAAATCCGCCAGCAGCGGCACCGGCTGCAGCAGCGCGGCGGGGGTGGCGAGGATGACGAGCGGTGGGCGGGGTGCCCCCACCCCGCGGGGATCAGCGTCGCCGGGTGAGGGCACCCGGCCCACCGCACGCAGCCGGCTCAGCACGGCGAGCCGGTCGCTGGCGGCGGTGAACGCCTCGCGCAGGTCGCGGTTGTCGGTCTGGGCCTCGGGGAAGAGCATGATTTCCAGCGCGGCCTTCGGGTTCCGGGCGTGATGGAACAGCGCGAGGTCCTCGGCGAGGGCGTCGGCCTGCTGCGCCTCCTCGTGGATGACGAGCCAGACTGGCGCCGGCCGCCGGTGCCCGAGTTCCGCGAGGGCATAGGCCCGCGCCGCCGGGCAGACGCCGGTGAGCTTGGTGCGCGGACTGGTCGTTGATTCAGGCACGGGCAACAAACGTGGAGGCTTGAGCGTGCGGTGCAACCCGCAAGGGGTAATGTCGGAGCATCGGCTTGGCTGGAGGCGGGATTATCAGACCCGCGAGGCAGGGGCGGCGCGGCCGAAAGCCCGCGGGACTGATCGTCCGCCTCCTTTTGGCCCGATGCCGCGGGGCTGGCCCCGGGGATCTTTACGGCTGGCGTCTGCCCAGCGCGGCCACCGCCGCGCTCGCGGCGGCCTCCTCGGCGATCTTCTTGGACGAGCCCCGGCCGGTGCCGAGTTTCTCATCGTGCAGGAAGACCGCGACCTCGAAGGCCCGGGCATGCCGCGGGCCGGTGGTGGCGAGCACCTCGTAGCGCAGGGCGGTGTTACCGTGCGCGGGCTGGACCAGTTCCTGCAGGCGGCCCTTGGGATTCTCGGCCTCCTCGGCCGGGGTGAGCCGGTCGGCGAGCGGGCCGTACCAGGCGAGCACGACCCGCTGCGTCGTGGCCAGGTCGCTGTCGAGGTAGATGGCCGCGACGAGCGCCTCGAACGCGTCCTCGAGGATCGACGCGCGCGTGCGGCCGCCGGTGTCCTCCTCGCTCTTGCTCAGCCGCAGGCTGGCGTCGAGCCCGAGGTCGCGGGCCAGCCGGGTCAGGAACTCCCCCTTGGAAAGGATGGCCCGGCGGCGGCTGAGCACGCCCTCGCGCTCGGTGGTGGACTGCCGGTAGAGGGCGTCGGTGAGGATGAAGTGCAGGACGGCGTCGCCCAGGAACTCGAGCCGCTGGTTGTGCGCGCCCGGGGCCGGGTCGTCCTGCAGGTAGGAGCCGTGGGTCAGCGCCTCGCGCAGGAGCGCCCGGTCGCGAAAGCGGTAACCGAGACGGGTTTCGAGGGCGGTGGGTTCTTCAGACACGAGGAATGAAATCACAAAGGCCAAACGCCAAAGGCCAAACCATATCCCGCCGATGATTGGTTCTTATTTGGCATTTTGGACTTTGGACATTTGGCGTTTTAACCGGCGCAGCCGGTCTTAGTTTGGCTCTTGGAGTCTGGCGTTTGGGATTTGCGGGCTTCGCCCGTCCTAGCTGCTGGCACTGGAGTAGCGGCGGAGGCCGCGGTTGAAGACAAAGACCGTCACCGAGAACCAGACGGCCGTGATGGCCACCAGCCAGGCGGCCAGCCGGAGGTCGAAGCCCTGCAGGAGGGTGCGGGCGGGGGTGTTGCTCACGACCACCACCGGCAGCAGCCAGACGAAGGCGATGCGCGCCAAGCCGTGGAACGCCTCGCGCGGCAGCCGCGAGAATTCGCTCAGGGTGAAGTAGCTGCCCTCGATGCCCTGGGCGCTGGTGATCCAGAACGCGAGCGAGATGCTCAGCACGAGCATGCTGTAATGGATGACGAGCCCGCAGGCGATCATGAGCGCGTAGAGCGCGATGTCGCCCGCGCCGGGATGCAGGCCGAGCCGGTGCGCGGAATAGGCGACGACGGCCATGGCCACGACGGAGTTGAGCAGGCTGTCGGGATCGATCTTCCGCGTGGTCGCCATGAACATGATGTTGCCGGGCTGGGCGAGGAAGTAGTCGAAGTTGCCGCTCCGGATGTTGCGCCCCATCTCGAAGATGCTGCTCCAGAAGAAGCCCATCAGGAAGCGCTGGATGAGCATGGAGGTGCCGACGAGGAGCATCATCTGGTACTTGCTCCAGCCGGCGACCGAGTCGGTGTGGTCGTAGATGACGGAAACCATCAGCAGGTTGACCGACATCCAGAACAGCTCGACCAGCGCCCAGACGAAGAAATCACCGCGGAACATCAGCATCCGCGTCAGCGAATACCGCGCGGAGGACAGCCAGATGCGGGCGTAGTGGGCGAGGGTCATGGCAGAGGCGAGGCAGAGGTAACCACTATTACACACTAATATTCATCAAGGCGTGTCTGCAAACCTACGATTTGACCGGTCATGCCACGGTAGGCAGCCCGCTTGCGGGCGCGGATGAAGCGCGAGCGAGCTCGCTGGCCCACAAGCCAATTTGAAGACCCGCCCTAATTGTTGAACAGAGACAGTGGCGGGCTGGATGGCTCGACTGATCAGTGTCCCATGAGTGCTCATTGGTGGTTGAAAATGCCCGGTCAGCCGCCGACCGCGGTGTGCAGCCGGAGTCCGCGGCGCCAGAGAACCTGGCAGACGACCAGGACGATGGCGACCCAGAAGAGTTGGATCTGCATCATGGCGAGGATCACCGCCGGGTCGCTGATGCGCCCGGTCAGCAGGGCGACGGGGAAATACATCTGGTAGAAGTAGGGGAGCCCGGCCGAGGCGTTGAAGAGCCAGTTGGGCAGCAGGTCGAGCGGGAAGATCTGCCCGCCCAGCATGGTCTCGATGGCCATCGACAGGATGACGAAGCCCTGGATCTCGAGGAACCAGAAGCTCAGCATCCCGAAGCAATACGCGATGCCGAACTGGATCAGGGCGGACATCAGCAGGATCGGCACGGCGAGGACGAAGCGCCACCATTCGTGCGGGAGGACCAGGTGGTGCCGCAGCAGCGGGTAGGTCACGACGACCGGGATCAGGATGAGCACCCCGGTGACCAGGCGGGCCGAGGCGTAGATGCTGAAGCGGTAGAGGAAATAGTTCACCGGCTTGAGCAGGAACTGGTTGATCAGGCCGTTCCGGATCTCGTCGCTGATCTGGTAGTCCTCATTGAACGCCCCGATCATGAACTGCACGACGATCATGACGACGAAGTAGGTGAAGGTCTGCGCGAAGGTGAAGCCGTTGATCAGCGGCTTGCTGGCGTAGGCTGCGCTCCAGAGGATGAAGACCACCAGGAGGTGGAAGAAGGAGAAGAAGCCCCGCACGCCGAAGTTCACCCGGTAGACCAGGTTGCTCTGCAGCCCGACGCCGAAGACGGCGCGGTATTTGTTCAGGAGGGCGAGCATGGGGGAGGGGAGAGTAGCGAGTGGTGGGTAGCGGGTAGCGAGTAGGGGGAGGGTAGTGATTAGTCAGCGGGCGCGGGTTGGCAAATCATCCAAGCCGGCTACCCGCGGCTGGCACTTGCCCCCGTAGGTCGGGCTTTACTCCCGACGTTTGGGCGGATGTCGGGGATAAACCCCGACCTGCACCGGGCCATCTGATTAATGCCATTGCGGGTGCGCCACGCTAGCCAGCTTCGTTGGGCTTCAGCTCAAATCGGGCCGCCACCTCCTGGGCGAGGCTGCGATAGGCGGTGGCGCCGGCGCCGTGCGGGTCGTAGGTGAAGATCGGCTGGCCGAAGCTCGGCGCCTCGCTCAGCCGGACCGTGCGCGGAATGAGGGTCGCGAAGATCTTGTCCGGCAGGTGTTGCCGCACCTCGTCCACGACCTGCTTGGCGAGGTTGATGCGGCTGTCGTACATGGTCATGACGATGCCGCCGACATCGAGGTCGGGGTTGACGCCGGCCTTTTTGAGGCGGTCGACGACCTTGAGGATCTGGCCGAGGCCCTCGAGGGCCATGTATTCGCACTGGAGCGCGATCAGCAGGTGGTCGGCGGCGGCGAGGGAGTTCATCGAGAGCATGCCCAGGGCGGGCGGGCAGTCGATGATGATGGCGCGGTAGCCGCCGGACTTGCGGAGCGGCTCGAGCACGGAGCGCAGCCGCATGAGGTAGTTCTCCTGCTGGGCCAGTTCGATCTCGATGGCGGCGAGGTCGACCTCCGACGGGATGAGGGCGAGGTGCGGCCAGGCGGTGGGGGTGAGCATCTCGAAGGCGCTGCCCTCGCCCCGCAGCGGGCCGTAGAGGCTTTTGCCCTCCACCTTGTCGATGCCGAGGGCGCTGGTGGCGTTGGCCTGCGGGTCGAGGTCCACGACGAGGGTGTGGATCTTGCGCTCGGCGAGGGCCGCCGCGAGGTTGACGGCGGTGGTGGTCTTGCCGACGCCGCCCTTCTGGTTGGCGATGGTGAAAACGGTGCAGGCCATGCGGGATTAACCGTAAACGGACGCCGGGAGTCTAGCCTGAATGCTGACTCCAGGTCATGGGGAAGGTTGAGGCACCACGAAACACACCAAACACACGAAAAACTAGCCCAATCCTTTTAACCACGGATCCACCCTGATCGGACACTAGGGCGTGTCTTCAAACTGGCTTTGTGGGCCAGCGAGCTTGTCCGTTCGACATGGCTCAGGACCCCGAGCAAGTCGAGGGGCTCGCGCTTAATCTGTGCCCGCAAGCGGGCTGCCTACCGTGGCTTGATCGGGCTCGGGTTTTTTGAAGACACGACCTAATTCGACTCATGCGATCCCCGGGTCCCTTCTCCCTGGTGGTTGAACAATGGTTGATCTCTTAATTGGTGACTCGCGTGTCTTTCGTGTGATTCGTGTGTTTCGTGGGAAAATCCGGCTGGATTGAAGGCGGCATTTCAGTACTTGCGCCACGCCCGGATTTGACCCAAGTTCCGGCCGATTTTGGTCCGGCGCGGTAGCCAAGTGGTAAGGCCGAGCTCTGCAAAAGCTCTATCGGCGGTTCGATTCCGCCCCGCGCCTCCACCTTTCGGAAGCCGAAAGGTGCCGCGCCGCAGCCCAAAGGGCGAAGGCGGGCGATTCACTAACTGCCGGACATGGTGGTTATTGGCTCAGGCGATGAGCCGCATCAGGATTATCAACTAACGCCGCTGCCTGGGTTCGGGTATTATTGCCGTATCGATCCGCGGCGACAATGACCGTCGCCCGCCTCGAGGACTTCCCACCCCCATGAAAACAACGAAAACCAACTGGCTCGCCCTGGTCCTGCTTCAGGCCGGGGCCGTGTTGCTCGCCGGCTGCTCCGATTGGCAGCACGACGTCATCGTGCAAGGCGTCGCCTTCAGCAAGGTCAGAACGGAGGACGACGGTCTCGTAATCGGCCTGCTGAAAGAGGACACGCTCATCGGCGGGCGTCCATGCAAACGGGGCTGGGTCCACCTCCGGCCCAACGGCGTGCCCGTGGGTTTCACCGCCTCCCGGGAAATCGACCTGGGACGGCTTAAAATCCCCGTCGACACCTGGGTGTTCCAAAACAACGACGGCGTTGTCACGGTCTGCGCGTTCCCGCGCGACACGGAGGTGCAGGGCCACCTCTGTCGCGGCAGCGGCGGACCGGAGGGCGTTCAGGCCGCGTTCTATCCCGACGGCGCCCTGAAACAGTTTTTCCTGCGCGAGGACGTCCGCATCCAGGGCATACCCTGCCGGGCCGGCTCCTTCAGCGAGTCAATCTGGCTGCATGAGAACGGCCGGCTCAAGCAATGCGTCCTCAGCGAGGACCTCGTCCGTGACGGGCGCACCTATCAGAAGGGCACGCTCCTCCGTTTCAACTCCGTCGGCCGGGTCGTCCCGTGATCCATGGCTGGCGGATCCGGCACCCCGATTGCCGGTAGGGTCGGTTATCCCTAACCGACCGCCAGGCCCAAGAAATCGCGCGCCCCGCATCCGGCAACAACGCGCCCGAGAGGCCGCCTGCGAAGCCTCAGAGATGCAGGGAATAGGCTTTCATCCGGTCCAGCGAAAGATAAGGTCTGACCGGGCCAACGCACGCACCTCGCCATCATATCCCCAGTGACGGCGAGAATCGGCGAATCACCTCTTACAATCAGGTTGTTGAGTCGGGAGCCAGGGATCGTCTGCGACCCGGGCTTCAAGCTCAGCGCCTCTCATCCGGCCACTCCGTGGCCAATCCCATGGCCAAACGCTCCGACCCGGTTCAACTGCTCATACTTGCCCCTTGGTGGGTCAGTGCCACTCTCGCGCCGATCAGTTTTATTCTACTCCGGTGGGTGCTTCCTTCCCTGGCACAGGGAAACCCATTTTGGCTGAATGTGGCCAAAGGCTTTGCTCGATTTGCTCCATACCTTGCCTTGTTTCTCCTGTTGCTGGCCGGATTGTCATACCTTTTTGGCCGGAAGCGTCACGCGCTGGTGGATAATCAGATCAGCCTAGAGTCGCTTCGGGCACTTTCCTGGAAGGAGTTTGAGTGGCTGGTGGGCGAGGCGTACCGTCGGCAGGGCTATGCCATTGAGGAAACACTGGACGGTGGTCCGGATGGCGGTGTGGACATGGTGCTGCGGAAGGATGGCCAGACAACCGTGGTGCAATGCAAGCAATGGAAAGTCTTTTCGGTCGGGGCACCGGTGGTACGGGAGCTGTTTGGAGTCATGACTGCGGATCGGGCAGAGCGAGCCATGGTCATCACATCCGGCAAGTTCACTCGCGATGCCCAGGCATTCGCCGAGGGGAAGCCCATCGAACTGATCGACGGTTCCGCATTGCTCGAACTGGTCAAAGGGGTGCAAGCCTACCCGCCACCCAAGGTGAGTATGGAGGAGTCGAAGCAATCCAACGAGCCTACCTGTCCGAACTGCGGCACACCCATGGTTCATCGCACGGCAGGGAAAGGCACCAATGCCGGGAGCCAGTTCTGGGGCTGCCGCAACTACCCCCGGTGCAAGCAGACGTTTAAAATATCCGCGGCCTGACTACCTCCACTCTTGCCGCACTCCTGACTTTCTTATCCGCTTTCCCCAAAGTGATCGTATACCTCGCCAAAAAGCACGAGTTTTTAGATGACGTTGATTCGAACAAAATCGAGGAACGGATACTCACTGAATTTCGACGCACACACGATCGTTCAGTCGGGGCATCTGAAATCGCTTCATGGAAGAACTCTCTTGGCTTCATGTATCGTATTATTGGCGACGAAGCCATTCCTTCCGACTCCGGCGTGGCGATTGAATTTGGAATACCACAGACTCAAAAACGCATCGACTTCATTGTTACGGGCAGAAATGAAGCAAATCAACAGACCGCTATCATCATTGAACTAAAGCAATGGTCTGAAGTGAAGCCAACGGATATGGATGCTATTGTCAGAACGCGCATGGGTGGGGCAGAAGTTGAAACGGAACATCCTTCTTATCGTGCATGGTCATATGCTGCCCTGCTGAACGACTTCAACGAAACGGTTAGGGATAGGAAAATCTCGCTGCTGCCCTGTGCCTACCTGCACAACTGCGCGAGTGGGGAAACGATTAACGCTCCATTTTACCGAGAGCACACGACCAAAGCACCAGCTTTCCTGCAGGCTGATGCGGCAAAACTGCGCGCGTTCATCAAGCTGCATGTAAAACATGGGGATTCTGGTGAGGTCATTTATCAGATTCGCGATGGGAGAATAAGCCCCTCGAAGAGCCTCGCAGACTGCTTGGCTTCGTTGCTTCAAGGGAATCGCGAGTTTCTGATGATTGATGATCAGAAAATGGTCTACGAAACGGCTCTACGCTTGGCGAAAAAGGCAACAGGCACGCAAAAGCAGGTATTGATCGTAGAAGGAGGGCCAGGTACCGGGAAGTCCGTCGTCGCGGTGAATCTTTTGGTCGAACTAACCTCGCGTTCACTGGTTGCACAGTACGTGACTAAAAATGCGGCACCTCGCAGCGTCTATGAAAGCAAGTTGACGGGCGCATTTAAGAAATCGCGGATTTCAAATTTGTTCAAGGGATCAGGAGCTCATACGAAGACAGCCTCCAATGTTTTCGACGCCCTTATTATAGACGAAGCGCACCGATTGAATGCGAAGTCCGGCATGTATCAGAACTTAGGTGAGAATCAGGTTATGGAACTGATTAAAGCCTCGAAGCTCAGCGTCTTTTTTCTGGATGAGGATCAACGAGTGACTCTGAAAGATATTGGTTGTTTAGATGAAATATCCAGTTGGGCTATAAAACTTGGGGCGGACGTAACAAGAATGAACCTAGCTTCCCAATTTCGGTGCAATGGATCAGATGGCTACCTGGCTTGGGTCGATAACACACTCCATGTGCGAAGTACGGCGAACAGAACCATGGAGGGGATAGAGTATGATTTGGAAGTGTGCAGTACTCCAATAGAATTGCGCGAAAGGATTATGGAAAAGAATCGAGAACGAAATAAAGCGCGAATGGTTGCGGGTTATTGCTGGGATTGGAAAAGCAAGAAGGATAGAAAGGCATTCGATATTGTGTTTCCGGAGTTCAAATTTGCAGCGAAATGGAATCTAGCGACGGACGGGAGTTTATGGATTGTTAAACCAGAGACGGTCAGCGAGGTGGGATGCATCCATACGTGCCAAGGCTTAGAACTTGATTATGTGGGCGTGATTATCGGACCAGACTTGATTGTTCGTGACGGCCTGATTCAGACAGATCCCGCCCGAAGGTCCAAGCAGGACTCATCGATCAAAGGTTACAAGTCTCTGCTTAAAGCAGATCCGGATGAGACCAAGAGGCGTACAGCAGAGATTATAAAGAATACTTACCGTACATTGCTAACACGCGGGCAACGTGGTTGCTTTGTCTACGCAGTGGACCCTGAAACGAACGCGTACCTGAAGACCATGGCGTCTCGGGGTACATCGACTCCGCGATCTGTAGTCGTGAAGTATCCTAGAATGCCGTTGCGTATTCTAGGTGCGTCTGACGTCCGGCCGTATGTCAACGCGGTGCCACTTTACGATCTGCAGGTTGCGGCAGGTTCTTTTAGTGCCCCGCAATCGGTGACTGACATCGATTGGGTCGAGTTGCCAGAAGGGTTTGCCCCAAAGCAGGGGTACTTTGTTACTCGGGTTGTCGGTGAGTCTATGAACAGACGCATCCCGAATGGCGCATGGTGCCTATTTAGGCCGACACCTGCCGGCAGTCGGGACGGTCGAGTCGTTCTGGTCGAATTACTCGATCAGAATGATCCTGAAAGCGGCAGTCGGTATACAGTGAAGATTTACAAGAGTGAAAAGCGCGCCGTCGATGACTCCTGGGAACATAGCCGCATTATATTGAAACCTGATTCAACCAATGCCGGCTTCAATGAGGTCATACTAAAAAGCGATGAATCATACCTGCTCAGAGGCGAATTAGTCGCCGTTCTTGGACTTACTTAACACCATGCCAAATACTGATGCCACCACGACAATCGCGGAAATGAAACACGCCATGACCGTATTTGCGCACGAGCGCGATTGGGAGCAGTTCCATGCTCCAAAGAATCTCAGTATGGCGATATCCGCCGAGGCTGGAGAGCTGATGGAACACTTTCTATGGATTCCGGCCGAAGATTCAGCCGCGCATTGTGCGAACCCGGCGAAGAAGCCAAAGATCGAAGAAGAGTTGGCGGACATTATACTTTTCACGCTGCAATTTGCAAACATGGCCAAGATTGACATTGCCACAGCGGTTGAGGCAAAGATCGCTAAGAACGCATTGAAGTATCCAATCGAGAAAGCAAAAGGGCGTTCTGAGAAATATACGGAACTGTAGCGAATGAGTAAACCATACGGAGCAGCATGAAACTATTCGTTGGAGTCACCAACAACGAGTGGTATCGGTTTCTCGCAGAAAGGAAGCCCGATGAAGTGAATTTCTGGCGACCGCGAAGCCAGCTGGATTTCAAGGCACTCAAGATAGGTGACATATTCTTGTTTAAGCTGCATTCGCCGCTGGATTTTATCGTAGGTGGAGGGATTTTCCAGAAGCACGCATTTCTGCCTCTGCCACTTACATGGCAGGCATTTGGAGTAAAAAACGGCGTGCCGGACTATGATACATTCGAGCGACGCATTCTTGAACACCGGTCCCCCGAAGAATTGCATCTTCAACTTGGTTGCACGATACTAGTCGAACCGTTCTTCTGGCCCCGGGAGTCTTGGATTCAGGTGCCCACCGACTGGAGTAAAAATATCGTCACTGGGAAAGGCTATGATATCGCTACTCCGTCAGGTGCTGCATTATGGGAGCAAGTGCAGCAACGTCTAGCAGCGGAGCCGGTGCTGCAATCACTAGCGCAAGTTTCAGAGCAAACTGCGCGGTATGGCACTCCGATTACTATTCGTCCGCGATTGGGCCAGGGGGCTTTCCGTGTCGAGGTTACTGATGCTTACTCGCGTCGTTGTGCCATAACTGGCGAAAAGACACTGCCGGCACTCGAAGCTGGCCACATCCGTCCATATGCGAAGAGCGGTCCACACGAAATCCGGAACGGTCTCCTGCTTCGCTCGGACATTCATAATCTCTTCGACCTCGGCTATCTCACCGTCACAACCGACTACAAAGTGGAAGTCAGCCGTCGCATTAAAGAGGAGTATGATAACGGACGTCATTACTATGCACTCCACGGGCAGACTTTGTCCATAATTCCGCGTAGTGACTCTGCTCGTCCTGCGAAAGAGTTTCTCGAATGGCACAACGGCATTTTCAAGGGCTGATTTGGCTTTACATTCTCCCATCCAACCCGATGTCGTTTGACGCCAGATCTACCTTGGCGGGGGATGCTGGCTATGCTGAACGATGACGCATTCATTGCGGCTGCTGTCGTGCGAGACGCAATGGCCAACATTTTTGAGTTTGCTGCGGAATCTGCGGTCAGAGTTCTTGGGGCAAATACAGAGAAGCTTCGAGCGGAATTGCATGAGACTGTTTTCGCGCTGATGGCACACCTTATCACAGTGGACGGGCAGTTTGATCCAAGGGAGCGCGCATTCCTGAGGCAGTTGCTGGACTTTGGTCAGGAACCGAATGCCGAGCTAAACTTTCTAAGGAACTACACTGAGCGGTGGCGCGTGATGGAGAAGAATGTGCCTGAGTTCTTCCGTATCGCCGTGGACTATGATGTGAAGTACAAGACAGAAACCGCGCGAGGGATAATGCGGGAGATTCAGATCGTCGCCAATAATTGCTCTGTAACAGACAAGCATTTCGCCGCAAGCGAAGCGGAAGTCATTCGTCGTTACCTGCGGCTCCTCGACAACTACTTGGAAGGACGAACGGGCAGCACGGCCGCTTGGCTAGAGCCGTAAAAACCGGCGTCAATTCTCACGCGTCACAGAGTCAAAACGGGTCAGGTTTTAATTCTTTCAGTCGCGAACATTGCTGCCGGCTGAACCCACTTCCGCTGGAGCCTGCGCTTTCGTGCTGAAGCTCGGGGAATTGGCGAAGGCCACTGATTAAGAGGCTTCAATGACCATTTACAGTCCTGCAATGTCCGCTGACAGTGCTGCAATCGACGCGGACTGCCTTGCAATGCGTCCGTGCGGTGGCTGCAAGCGATGTGACTGGCCTGCTATCGATGCGGTCGGTCGTGCAATGGTCGTGTCCGGACGAAAACAGCGCTCGGTCTGTTCCGCGAAGGGGTCGGTCATCCGAAAATACATCTCGGCGGATCAATGATACCGTTTGTAAGTTTCCCGGAACCTCTGGTAAAGTTTCCGCAACCGTTCGTCGGGAAAATGCAACCGATTGCAGATATCCGATATCGAGTGGTGAGTATTCGCAATCGATGCGCGCTTTTCTGCAACAGGCGTGAGGAATCGCTCAAACTATGCGTCGTCGTTTGCAATTGGCACGCGCACTGATGCAACCGGGTCGTGCTTGGCTGCAGCGACGTGGGGTGTGGGCGGAATCGATGATTGAATTCCTGCGAACGCTTCGCGTTATCGCGTAATCGATCGGTGCACGTTCGGGATAGGGTCATTTACGTAGAATATCGACTTGATTGCGACTGAAAGAGTGTCACGCCCTTGCGCGATCAGCGGGCAAGGTAACAAAACCCGGCAGAGTCCTGCCGCAACGGGCCATCACAACCAACAGGAGATAGCACGATGAAGCTCAAGTTATCGAATCAGCTCAACATGGTGGGCGCCGTCCTCGGCGTGGCCCAGAACCCCGAATATAAGTCCGTCTGGGACGGCAAGCCGCCGGCCGACTTCGCCCTCGACCTCGCGAAGCTGCAGGCCGGCTACGATGCCGTCCAGGCCAAGGCGGCGCAGGCCGACAGCGCCGGCACCGGGGCGGCCGACGCCAAGGCGGTGGCCGAGAGCGCGCTGGAGGACGCGGCGCATGTGGTGGCCCGCGCCCTGAGCAACCACTTCAAGAAAACGGACGACGTCGAACGGCTGGCCAAGGTCGACCTGACGCACTCGTCGTTCGCCCGGCTGCGCGACCAGGACCTGGTGTCCAAGGCGACGGACATCCGCGACCTCGGCACGGTCGCGGTGGGTGAACCGGACGCGGCCAGCCGCGGGATCACCTCCGCCCGGCTCACCGCGCTCACGGCCGCGCTCGCGGCCTTCACCGCCGAGATGACCGCGCCGCGCAGCCAGATCGTCAACCGCAGCACGCTGCTGCGCGAGGTCGAGACCGACACGGCGTCGCTGATCGAGATCGCCGGCGACCTCGACGACCTCGTGCTGCAATATGACGACACCGCGGCCGGGCGGAATTTCATCTCCGCCTGGCGGCAGGCGCGCATGATCGTCGACCTGGGCAGCCACAGTTCCTCGGCCACGAACGGCGCCGGTTCCTCCTCGGCCGCAGCCCCGGCGACTCCGGTGGCGGCGACGCATTAGCTCGGAGATCAAGCCGACGTGCTCACGGGCGGGATCTGCTATCCCGCCCGTGGGTTGGATGGCATGGCGGCAGTGGTGCGGACGGAGGGCGGAGGACGGAGGACGGAATACTTCTGGCCTGGAACCGGGAGCTGTGAGCCAGATGTCCCTTGCATTGACGCAGGGCCGACATTGCCCAAGCCTCGGTCAGTCGCCCGGGGCCACTGGCGATCAACTCCCCTTTGCTCCCATGACAACCACAACCTTGCCCCCCTTGATGCGTGACCAGAGAAAGATCGACGCGGATAACCTGAAGCTGCTCGCCATCCTGCATTTCGTCCTGGCGGCCATGTCGCTGCTCGGTATCGCGTTTCTGTTTCTCCATTGGCTTTTCATGCACACGCTCATCGGCAATCCGGAGATGTGGAAGAACCAAAAGGGCGGGCCGCCGCCGGAGCAGTTTCTGGCCATCTTTTACTGGTTCTACGCGATCTTTGGGGGGATGATCCTCGCGGCCGGAATAACGAATGTGATCTCGGGCTGCATGATCCTCAAACGGCGCGCCCGGGTCTTCTCGCTCATCGTGGCCGCGCTCGACTGCATGTTTTTCCCCTTTGGCACCTGCTTGGGCGTGTTCACGTTTGTCGTCCTCCTCCGCGACACCGTCCGGGAAGTCTACGAAGTCGAGGCCGTGCCGGCGCCCCCGGTGGTGGGTTGAGAGGGAGCGGGGGGCGGAAGACCTGAAACTTGAAACCTGGGCCGGAACGATGCCGTTGACCGCGGTATTTCTCTGAACTTGAGAAACTGAACCGTGCGACGGCAGGCCAGCCCGCTGGCGGGCGCCCAAAGAGCGCGAGCAAGCTCGCTGGCCCACGGGCAACTGCATAGATCCGTAGCGGTAGTCCGCCGAAGGAAACCATAAGTTTCGGGGGGCGCAGGGGAAGGCCGGCGGTCAACTTCTTCGCGCCATCGCGTGATCCTCTCCGGGCATAAACAAGGGGCAGATCCACCAAGACGTGTCTTTGCGGCCGCACCAAGGTGCAGCTCCATGGGCCCAACACCCCATAGTCACCGCGCGGGGTTCCGGTCACACTGGGCTTGATTGTAAACCGCCGCCTTGGCCAACACCGGCCGGAGGCGCGGTCGGGGACAGCCCTGCCGGACGGATCCTTGTGGGCGGACCCCACACGGAAATCGCGGCCAGCCGTAAGACCAACATGCAGACACCTTCGTTACGCTGGCAGAATTGGATGCCCCGACCCGCCCGACCCCGGGCAGGCAAGGCACCCCTGCGCGCGGAACTGTTCAGCCCCGGGCAATTCGCGCGCCACGCCCGGGCGCTCGCGGCGGGCCACCGGGTCGTGACCCAGCGCAGCGCCAACCCTTTGCTGACGCGGCTGGATGAAAACGAACGGGAGCTGCGCGCCTTCTATCTCGCCACGCTCGCCGTGGACCCCAGCCGCCGCATCACTCCCGCGGCCGAGTGGCTGCTCGACAATTTCTACCTCATCAAGGAGCAGATCCAGCTGGCCCGGCGGCATCTGCCCCGCGGCTACAGCCGGGAGTTGCCGCGCCTCCAGCACGGCCCTTCCGCCGGGCTGCCGCGCGTCTACGACATCGTGCTGGAACTGATCTCGCATGTGGATGCCCAGATCGACGCGGGCCCGCTCAGCGCCTTCATCGCCGCCTACCAGGAGGTGAGCTCGCTCACCCTGGGCGAACTGTGGGCGATCCCGATCATGCTGCGCCTGGGTCTGATCGAGAACCTCCAGCGCATCACCGCGCGGCTGACCCGCGCCCGGGTCGATCGCGACCTGGCGGACCACTGGGTCGGCCGGCTGCAGGCCATGGCGGAAAAAAACCCGTCGCACCTGGTGACCGTCGTGGCGGACATGGCCAACTCGGACCTGCCCCGGACCAGCTCGTTCGTGGCGGAATTCTGCCAGCGCCTGTCGCGCCAGAGTCCGGTGCTGCATCTCGCGCGCGGCTGGCTCGAGCAGCAGCTGGCGGAACAGGGCCTGTCCATCGAGCAGCTGGTGCACGAGGAGAGCCAGCAGCAGGCGGCGGACCAGGGCTCCGTCAGCCACAGCATCGCCAGCCTGCGCTTTCTGGCCGCCACCGACTGGAAGGATTTCGTGGAAGGCCTGAGCCTGGTGGAGGTGATCCTGCGCACCGATCCCGCCGGCGTCTACGGCGCGATGGATTTCGCCACGCGGGACCGCTACCGTCACTCGGTCGAGTTCCTGGCCCGCCACAGCGGGGTGCCGGAGGCGGAGGTGGCGCGGCACGCCATCCGGCTGGCGGCGGACGGGGCGCGCGAAAAAGGCCCGCCGGACCGGACCGCCCACGTGGGTTTCTTCCTGATCGACGAGGGCCGGGAGCGGCTGGCCGGGCTGCTGCGCGTGCGCTGGCCGTGGCGCGCATTCCTGGAAAGAGGCATCCGGCGTTTTCCCCTCATGTTCTATACCGGCGGCATCGGGCTGCTCACGCTGCTGGCCACGTTCTGGTTTTGGCACGAGGCGCGAAGCAACGGGGCGCAGGGCCCCCGGCTCGGCGTGCTCACCCTGGCGTTCCTCGTGGGCTTCAGCCAGGCGGCGGTGGCGTTGATGAACTGGCTGGCGATGCGGCTGGTCCGGCCGCGCCTCCTGCCGCGGCTGGATTTCACCGCCGGCATCCCGGCGGACTGCCGCACGATCGCGGCCGTGCCCACCATGCTCACGAGCCCGGAGGGCGTCGAGCGCCTCCTCGAGACGATGGAGGTGCATTATCTGGCGAACCGGGACCCGCACCTGCACTTCGCCCTCCTGACGGATTTTCGCGACGCCCCCAGCGAGACCGTCGCCGGGGATCAGGGCCTGTTGCGGCGGGCCCAGGCCGGCGTGGAGCGGCTCAACCGGAAGTATCCCACCCCGGATCATCCCGTCTTTTTCCTGTTTCACCGCCCGCGGCGCTGGAATCCGGGCGAGGGACGGTGGATGGGCTACGAGCGCAAGCGGGGAAAGATCGCCGAGTTCAACGCCCTGCTGCGCGGCGGGTCGCCGGGCTGCTTTTCCGTCATCACGGGGGACACGGCCGTCCTGCCGTCCATCCGCTACGTCATCACGCTCGACACCGACACGCAGCTGCCGCGCGATGCCGCCCGCCTGCTGGCCGGCACGATGGCGCACCCGCTGAACCGGCCGGTCTTTGACGCCGGGCGCAGCGTGGTCACCGCCGGCTATGGCATCATGCAGCCCCGCATCGGCGTGAGCCTGCCCAGTGTCCGGGGCTCCTGGTTTGTCCGGCTGTTCGCCGGCGATGCGGGCATCGACCCCTACACGCGCGAGGTGTCGGACGTCTATCAGGATCTATTCCATGAGGGCTCCTTCATCGGCAAGGGCATCCATGAGGTGGATGCCTTCGAGCGCGCCCTGCACGGCCGTTTCCCGGAAAACGCCGTGCTCAGCCACGATCTGCTGGAGGCCTGCCATGCCCGGTCCGCACTGGTGTGCGACGTGGAATTTTTCGAGGCCTTCCCCTCCCGCTATGACGTGGAAATGAACCGGCGCCACCGGTGGATCCGCGGCGACTGGCAGATCGCGCGCTGGCTGCGGTCAGTGGTGCCCGGGGCGGATCGCCGGCGTCTGGCCAATCCGCTGTCCCGGCTGTCGCAATGGAAGATCCTGGACAACCTGAGGCGCAGCCTGGTGCCGGGCGCGCTGCTGCTCCTGCTGCTGGGCCACTGGTTTTTGTGGCCGGACAGGTGCGGGGCAGGTTCGCTGCTGGTCCTGGCGATCATCGCCCTGCCCGGCCTGCTGCCGGCGCTGGCCAACGTCTGGTCCCGGCCGGTTGGACTGCCCTGGGCGATGCATCTGCGGTGGGTGGCGGGCGCGGGCGGCCGGCAGGCGATCCAGGATGTCCTCATCGCGGCGTTCCTGCCCCATGACGCCATCCGCTGTGCGGACGCCATCGGCCGGACGGTATTCCGCGTGATGGTCTCGCGCACCCGGCTGCTCGAATGGCAGACATCCGGCGAAGCCGAGCAGAAGATCCCGCCCGGGCTGGGCGGCTTCTACGCCCTGATGTGGACCGCGCCGGCGCTGGCCCTGCTCGCGGTCGGCGCGCTGCTGCGCCTGCAGCCGGGCCAGCTGCCGCTGGCCGCGCCGTTCCTGGTCCTCTGGCTGGCGGCGCCGGCGCTGGCGTGGTGGATCAGCCAGCCCATTGCCGTCGTGGTGCCGGACCTGACGCCGGCCCAATGGAGTTTTCTGCACCGCACCGCGCGCAAGACATGGCATTACTTTGAAACGTTTGTCACCGCGCAGGAGAACTGGCTGCCGCCGGACAATTTCCAGGAGGTGCCCGTCCCGGTGGTGGCGGCGCGTACGTCGCCCACCAACATGGGCCTGGCGCTGCTCGCCAACCTCGCCGCCCGGGATTTCGGCTATCTTTCCACGGGCGGCCTGATCCGGCGGACCACGGACGCACTCGCCACGATGCAGCGGCTCGAGCGGTACCGCGGTCATTTCTACAACTGGTATGACACCCACACGCTCCGGCCGCTGCAGCCGGCCTATGTGTCCAGCGTGGACAGCGGCAACCTCGCCGGCCACCTGCTCACGCTCGCGGCCGGCCTGCGGGGACTGGCGCGCGAGCCAATCTACACGCCCGAAATCTTTGCGGGCCTGCGCGACACGGTGGGGGTGCTGCAGGGCCTGAGGCCCGGCCACGCGGCCCTGGCGCGGCTCGACGATGACCTGGCCCGGGCGCCGGCCGGTTTGCGCGCGGCGTTTGCCCTGTTGGAGCGGACGCGGCTCGGCGCCGAGGAGGTCGCGGCCGCGGTGCCGGGAGAGGTGGAAGGCGCCCGTCACTGGGTGCAGACCCTGTTGAGACAATGCGCCGACCAACGGGCGGACCTGCTGCTCCTCGCGCCCTGGCTCGCGCTGCCCACCCCGGCGCGCGGCGACGAACGGGCGGAGAGGCAGGCGGCCGGACCCGATCAGGCCGGCCCGTTGAGCGAACTGGCGGCCGCGGGCGGAGCCTCCGCCGCGGGGGAGGCGGCGAGCGGCGAGGAACCGGCGCGCAGCCTGCGGGCGGCCGGGGACGCGGCCCGGCAGCGGCTCCGGACCATGGAAGATCTGGCCGCGCAATGCGACGCGCTGGCCACGGCGATGGACTTCGCCTTTCTGTTCAATCCCGAGCGGGACCTGCTCTGCACGGGGTACAATGTCCGCGAGCACAGCTGCGACACGGGTTTCTACGACCTGCTGGCCTCGGAGGCCCGCCTGGGCAGCTATGTCGCCATCGCGCTCGGCCAGGTCCCGCAGGCCCATTGGTTTTCGCTGGGCCGGCTACTCGTTTCGCTCCGCGGCGAACCGGTGCTGATCTCCTGGAGCGGCTCGATGTTCGAATACCTGATGCCGCTGCTCGTCATGCCCAACTATGCCGGCACGTTGCTGGACCATGCGTGCCGCTCCGCGGTGGAGCAGCAGATCGAGTATGGGCGGCTGCGCGGGGTGGCGTGGGGCATTTCCGAATCGGGCTACAACCGGACGGACGACCAGTTGAACTACCAATACCAGGCCTTCGGCGTGCCGGGCCTGGGTCTGAAGCGCGGCCTGGCGGAGGATCTGGTGATCGCGCCCTACGCCAGCGCCATGGCCCTGGTGATCGCGCCGGTGGCCGCCTGTGAGAACCTGCAGCGGCTCGCCCGTGAGGGGCTCGATGGCGCCTACGGATTCTACGAGGCGGCGGATCACACGCCCGGCCGCCTGCCGCCGGGCAAGACCAGTGTCATCATCCGGTCCTTCATGGTGCATCACCAGGGCATGAGCCTGCTCGGCCTGGTGAGTCTGCTGCGGGCCGCCCCGATGCAGCGGCGTTTCCTAGCCTGTCCGCTGCTCCAGACGACGGATCTCCTGCTGCAGGAGCGGGTGCCGCAGACGGCCGCGGGGGTGTTCGCCGAGGATCTGGCGCTGGAGACGGAGCGCAACCCGCCCGCCGGGAGCGAGAACGTGCTGCGGGTTTTCACGAATCCCGCGCTGCCGGCCCCGGCGGTCCAGCTGCTGTCGAACGGCCGCTACCATGTCGTCATCAGCAGCGCCGGCGGCGGTTACAGCCGCTGGCGCGACCTGGCGGTCACGCGCTGGCGCGAGGACGCCACGCGCGATTGCTGGGGCACCTTTGTCTATGTGCGCGACCTGGTCACGGGCGAATACGGGTCCGCCGCGCACCAGCCCGTCCAGCGGGGCGGGCCGGGCGGCGAGGCCGTTTTCTCGCCGGCGCGGGCCGAATTCCGGCAACGGCTGGCCGGTCTGCACATCCACACCGTGATCAGCGTGTCGCCGGAGGACGACGTGGAATTGCGGCGGATCACCCTCAGCAATCGCACGGGGTCGGAGCGCCGCATCGAGCTGACCAGCTACGCGGAGGTGGTGCTGGCGACGCAAGCCGCGGACGAGGCCCATCCCGCCTTCAGCAATCTTTTCGTGCAGACGGAATTCCTGCCGGAAAGCTCGGCCCTGCTGTGCACGCGGCGGCCCCGGTCCGCGGGCGAAAATCCCCCCTGGCTGCTGCATCTCATGGCGGGGACGGAGGGATGCCCGGGTGCGGTCACCTGCGAAACCGACCGCAGCCGGTTCATCGGCCGGGGCGGCAGCCCCGCCCGGCCCGCGGCGCTGGGCGGCGAGTCGGCCCTCGCCAACACCACCGGCCCGGTGCTCGATCCCATCGTGGCGCTGCGGCGCACGGTCACGCTCGGTCCGCACGAGACGGTCCGCCTCGACCTGGTGCTGGGCGTCACCGAAAGCCGCGCCCTGGCGCTGGGCCTGGTGGCGAAATACCAGAATACCCGCATGGCCGACCGCGCCTTCGAACTGGCGTGGACCCACAGCCAGGTGACCCTGCGCCAGCTCAACGCCACGGAGGCGGAGGCCCGGCTTTACGACCAGCTGGCCGGAGCAATCGTCTATGCCGATCCGGCCCGCCGGGCCGGCGCCGGGGTGTTGCGCAGCAACCGGCGCGGCCAGAGCGGCCTGTGGAGCTACGGCATTTCGGGCGATGCGCCGATCATCCTCCTCCGCATCAGTGATCCGGGCAAGATCGAGATCGTCCGGCAGCTGATCCAGGCGCACTCCTACTGGCGGATGAAAGGCCTGACGGTGGAGCTGGTCGTGCTGGACGAGGACGTCTCGGTCTACCGCCAGTCCCTGCACGAGCAGATCACCGGTCTGCTCGCCGCGAGTGTCGCGGCGCGGATGCTGGACAAGCCCGGCGGGATTTTCGTCCGCCGCCTCGACCTGGTGCCCCACGATGACCGGGTGCTGCTGCAGGCGGTGGCGCGGGTCGTCCTCGACGACGAGAAAGGGACGCTGGCGGAGCAACTCGCCGTCCGGAGCGTGCTGGAGCCGCTCGTGCCGGCCCTGCAGCCCACGCGCGCGGCGCGGCCGGATGCACCGCCGGCCCTGGCGGAACGCAAGCTGGTTTTTCAGAACGGGTATGGTGGTTTCACCCCCGACGGCCACGAGTATGTCATCACCCTGCAGGCCGGCCAGATGACGCCCGCCCCGTGGGTGAACGTGCTGGCCGGCCCGACCTTCGGCACGGTGGTATCCGAAAGCGGCGGCGCCTACTCCTGGGCGGAAAACGCCCATGAATACCGGCTGACGCCGTGGAGCAATGATCCGGTGTCGGACACCACGGGCGAGGCCTGCTATATCCGCGATGACCAGACCGGGCAGTTCTGGTCGCCGACGCCCCGGCCGGCCGGCGGGGCGGCGCCCCATGTGATCCGCCACGGCTTCGGCTACACCGTCTTCGAGCACACGGAGCACGGCATCGCCTCCGAGCTGTGGGTTTACGTCGCGATGGATGCGCCGGTGAAGTTCACGGTCCTGAAGGTGCGCAATGTTTCCGGGCGCCCGCGGCGCGTGTCGGTCACCGGTTATTGGGAGTGGGTGCTGGGCGACCTGCGTTCGCGCAGCCTGCTGCATGTGCAGACCGAGGTGGACCTCAGGACCGGCGCGCTGCTCGCGCGAAACGGCTACAACGCCGATTTTCCCGGCAGCCTGGTCTTTCTCGATGTCAACGATGCGGACCGCACGCTCACCGGGGACCGCAAGGAATTCCTGGGCCGCAACGGCAGCCTGGGGCAGCCCGCGGCGATGAAGGCAGCCCGGCTTTCCGGGCGGGTGGGGCCGGGGCTGGATCCCTGCGGGGCCATGCAACTGGCCTATGCGCTGGCGGACGGGGAGGAGCGGGTCACGAGCTTCCGGCTCGGCACCGGGCGCAGCCTGGCCGAGGTGCAGGCCCTGATCCTGCGGTTCCGCCGCGGGGATGCCCCCCAGCTCGCGCTCGACGGGGTGTGGGCCTATTGGAACCGGACCCTCGGGGCGGTGAACGTGGACACGCCCGATCCCGCCGTGAACCTGATGGCGAACGGCTGGCTGCTCTATCAGACGCTGAGCTGCCGGCTCTGGGGCCGGACCGGCTTTTATCAATCGGGCGGAGCCTACGGGTTCCGGGACCAGCTGCAGGATGTGATGGCGCTGGTCCATGCCGAACCAGCGCTCACCCGCGAGCATCTGCTCCGGGCGGCGGCGCGGCAGTTCGTCGAGGGCGACGTGCAGCACTGGTGGCACCCGCCGGCGGGCCGCGGCGTGCGGACGCATATTTCCGACGACTTCCTGTGGCTGCCCTATGCCACGTGCCGCTATGTGTCGACCGTGGCGGATACGGGCGTGTTGGACGAAAGGATCGGCTTCCTCGAAGCCCGGCCGGTCAAACCTGAGGAGGAGGCCTACTACGATCTGCCCAACCGGTCCGACCAGTCCGCGACGCTCTACGCGCATTGCGTGCGGGCCATCGAGCATGGCCTGAAGTTCGGGGTGCACGGCCTGCCGCTGATGGGCGGGGGCGATTGGAACGACGGCATGAACCGGGTGGGGCACGAGGGCCGGGGGGAAAGCGTCTGGCTGGCGTTCTTCCTGCACAACGTGCTCACGCAGTTTGCCGCGCTGGCCGGCGCCCGCTCCGACCCCGCCTTCGCCGCCCGCTGTCTGGCGGAGGCGTCGCAGCTGCAGCGCAACCTCGAGGAGCATGCCTGGGACGGCCAATGGTATCGCCGCGCCTGGTTCGACCACGGCGAGCCGCTGGGTTCCGCGGCGAATGTGGAATGCCAGATCGATTCGCTGCCGCAGAGCTGGGCGGTGCTCAGCGGCGCCGGCGACCCGGCCCGGCTGCGCACGGCGATGGCCGCCGTGGACCGGCGGCTGGTGCGACGCGAGGCGGGACTCATCCAGCTCTTCGACCCCCCCTTCGACGTCACCCCGCTCGACCCGGGTTACATCAAGGGTTACATCCCCGGGGTGCGCGAGAACGGCGGCCAATACACCCACGCGGCGATCTGGACCGCCATGGCCTTTGCCCAGTTGGGGGACAACGAGCGCGCCTGGGAACTCTTCACGCTGCTCAATCCCATCCATCACGGCGGGACGGCCGGCCAGATCGCCACCTACAAGGTGGAGCCCTATGTCGTCGCGGCGGACGTCTATGCGGTCGTCCCGCACACGGGCCGGGGCGGCTGGACGTGGTATACCGGTTCGGCCGGCTGGATGTACCGGCTCCTGATTGAAACGCTGCTCGGCGCCAACCTCGAGGGTGCCCGGTTGAGGCTGGCCCCGCGGATGCCGCGCGCCTGGAGCACCTACAAGATCCACTACCGCTACCGGCAGACGGTCTATCACATCACCATCACCCGGCAGGCCGCCGATCCTCCCGCCGCGACCCGGTGTTCACTCGACGGGCAGGAGCTGCCGGGGACCACGATCCCGCTGCAGGACGATCACCAGGAGCATTTCGTCGAACTGCTGCTGGGTGAGCAGGGACAGGCCATCGCCCGCATTCTTTCCCAGCATCGCCTGCAGCCCGTGACTGCGGACAAATGAGGGAAGAGTCACATATCAGCCGCTCCAACACGCCGCGCTTCAAGCGGGATGGGTTCAGACTGGCCTGCACTCCGGTCGGCAAAGGCAGTTCCATGCCTCGACACAGGAAAGCCATGGAAATCTAACCCATCTTAGCTGGAACAATGCAGATGACCGCGGTATTCCTCTGCACTCGGTAAACTGAATGGTGCGACGGCAGGCCAGCCCGCTGGCGGGCGCCCAAAGAGCGCGAGCAAGCTCGCTGGCCCACGGGCAACTGCATAGATCCGTAGCGGGAGCAATACAGTTGCCCGCTAATCACGCGGATAAACACGAATTGAATTTCAGGAAAGCCCGGACACCGGTTGGGGGGTAACCAAGCAATCCGATATTCTGCTGTTTCTCCCCTTTAATCCGCGTGAAATCGCGTTATTCGTTGGAAATCATCTGCATGGATCCAGCTTAGGCAGGCAGTGATGCCCCGTCCTTTACGGGTATGCTGACTCATTGAGCTCCAGCCTCTGCGCCTAGGACCACGCCTTAGACGACATGTTGTACGGGTCCTATAGCTTCCTTCGCGATGCTATGTTAATCTCTTGCAATGCCCAAGCAGATCAAAGCCGACAGCCGCCCGGAAGATCGGATTGTTTTTTTGAAAGGTACGGCGGTTCCGTTTTTCCCCCCAAAATTATGAACCAAATAAACCTGACCCTCAAGCCCGGAGCCGTTCTCTCGGCGACTGCGATCGGTGCGGCTGGTACAGTGCGGATCGTGGCTTGGTTGTCTGGTGCAAACCGGATTTCAGCAGAGGTGCATGCAAGCCGATCATGGATAAGATGCGGGGCCTGACCTCGATTCCCATGCTGCGATTAATGGGGGTTTTTTAATGCAACATTTAGGACCTAGGAGACAAATTTCGTCATATATAATAACCGTCAGTAAATAACCCAGATACACATGAATATTCGTACCAACAAAGGTTTCACCCTCGTTGAAATCATGATCGTCGTGGTCATCATCGGCCTCCTGGCCGCGATGGCCATTCCCGCATTCCAGAAAGTCCGTCAATCCTCCCAGGACAAGGCTGTGCTCAACAATGCACGCCAGCTCTCTGCGGCGGCCGACCAATATTATTTGGAAAATGGCGTTTCGACCGTGCTCTCGGTCAATCTCATCGGGGCCACCAACTACGTGAAGGCGGTCAACACCGTCGCCGCCGAGACGTATCCCGATACATTCACCCAGGGCATCACGGTCACGATCGGCGGCATCGCCGGCGTGCGCACGGTGACCTATTCGCCTTAAAGCTATCCGGGACTCTCCGCGTCGGGCTCGGCCTTGAGCTGGGGCAGCGGCGGCACCGTGCGCAGCGCGGGCAGCAGCAGGGCGACGGCGCCGACCACGGCGATCGTGCCGAGGCCGCCGGCCGTGGCAGCCACGACCGGGCCCCACAGGGCCGCGGCCAGGCCGGCGCGCAGCTCCGAGATCTCGTTGGAGGAGCCGATGAAAAGCTGGTTGAAGGCGGTGACCCGGCCGCGGAGAAAGTCGGGCGTGAGCATCTGCACAAGCGTGTGGCGGACGACCACGCTGTAGTTGTCGAACACCCCGCTCAGGTAGAGCGCGAGGAGCGAAAGCCAGAGGGTGTGGGAAAGGCCGAACACCACGATGGCGGCGCCGAAGCCGGCCACGGACCAGAGCATGAGCAGGCCCGGGCGGCGGGCGGGGGGCAGGTGCGTGACGATGAACGCCATCGTGATGGCGCCGGCCGCGGGCGCCGCGCGCAGCCAGCCCAGGCCGGCCGGGCCGACGTGGAGGATCTTGTCCGCATAGATGGGCAGCAGGGCGACCGCGCCGCCCAGCAGGACGGCGAACAGGTCGAGCGTGATGGCGGCGAGGATCGGCTTGCGCCGCCAGATGAAGCGGACGCCCGCCAGCATGTCCGGCGCCGGGGCGCCCGCCGCGCGCGAGGACCCGGGGAGGATCACGCCGAACAGCGAACCGGCGAGGGCGAGCGAACACACGGCGTCGATCACGTAGACCGGCGTGTAGCCCAGGCCGGCCACCAGGAAGCCGCCGAGCGCCGGCCCGATGACGGTGGAGAGTTCAAACCCGCTGGCGTTCCAGGTGACGGCGTTGCTCACGGCCGCGGGCGGCACCAGCAGCGGCACGATGGCGGCGCGCGCGGGGTTGCCGAGCACGCGCACGACGGATTGCAGGAAGAGCACGGCGAAGACCAGCGGCAGCGCGGGGTTGTCGAAATGCAGGGTCGCCGGGTCGGCGTGGCGCTCGAAGACCAGGGCAATGGCGCGCAGCAGGTGGTTGGCCGCCCGCAGCGGTGCGACCGCGGGGATGGCGTCGGGCCGGAGGGTGAGCAGCACCAGCGAGAGGGAGAGCAGCGCCGAGATCCACATCGTGTGGATCACGATGCGCCGCCGGTCGACGCGGTCGGCCAGCACGCCCGCCGGCAGGATGAGGAGCATCAGCGGGATCACGTTGACCAGGCCGACCAGGCCGAGCGCGGTGGCGGACTGCGTCCATTGGTAGATCTGCCAGGCGATGGCGACGCTGAGGCCCTGCCGGCCGGTGTTGAACAGGAGGTTGCCCGTGAGGAAACGCCGGTAGCCGCCATGCCGCAGGGCCGCGTAGGGATCGCGCGCCGGCGGGATCATGGGCCGGGCGACCCGGGCGCCGGGTCGAAGGGATTGGCGGTCTGCCACTGCGAAACGGGCAGATACACCTGGAACAGCGAGCCCTCGCCGGGCGTGCTCTGCACCCGCAGCGCGCCGTGGTGGGTGCGCACGATGCCGAGCACGGCGGCCAGGCCGAGGCCGCGGCCGGTGAATTTCGTGCTGTAGAAGGGGTCGAAAATCCGGGCGAGCACGTCGGGGGTCATGCCGCAGCCCGAGTCGGCGATCTCCACGCAGACATAGTCGCCGGCGCGCAGCTCCGCGACGGGCGCGGTGAGCCCCGGCCGGGGCAGGTTCACCACCGAGGTGGCGAGGCGGATGGTGCCGGGCCGGCCCGCGACGGCCTCGGAGGCGTTGATCACGAGGTTCATGATCACCTGCCGGATCTGCGCGGCGTCGGCCTCGATCTTGGGCAGGGTGGGGGCGAGGGCGAACTCCAGGCGGGCCTGCTTGCTGATCGAAAGCTCGAGCAGCTGCGCGGTCTCGGTGATGAGGGCGTTGAGGTTGAGGCGCTCGAGGTGGTAGGTGCCCTTGCCGGCGTAGGCGAGGAGCTGGTGGCAGAGCTCGGCCGCGCGGTTGGCGGAGGTGACGACGCGGTCGAGCCGGGCCCGGTTGACCGGCGCATCGCCCAGCTCGAGCTGCGCGAGGGAGCTGTTGCCGAGGATGACGGTGAGGAGGTTGTTGAAATCGTGGGCGATGCCGCCGGCCAGCACGCCCAGGCTCTCGAGTTTCTGCGCCTCGAGCATCTTCTGCTGCAGCTTGTCCGCCTCGGCCTCGGCCAGCTTGCGCGCGGTGATGTCGGTGTGGGCGCCCGTGATCCGCAGCGCGGCGCCGGTGGCGGGGTCGCGCCGCACGACCTTGCTGCGGTCGAGGATCCACATCCATTCGCCGGATTTGGCCCGCAGGCGGAATTCCGCGGCAAAGTGATCCTGTCCCTCCCGGATGGACTTTTCGTTGGCCGTGATCAGGGCGAGGTCGTCGGGATGGACCAGGTCCTGGAACGCCGCGCCGGTCGGGGCGATTTCATCGGGTGCATAGCCGAGCATGCTGCTCCAGTGCGGGCTCCGCATGATCCGGCCGGTCGGGACGTCCCAGTCCCAGAATCCGTCCTGGCTGCCCTCGAAGACGAGCTGCAGGCGCTCCTCGTTCTCGCGGAGGGCGCGGGCCTGGCGCGAGAGCTGGAGCAGCAGCCGCCGCTGCCAGAGCAGTCCGCCCAGCGCGGCGGCGGCGAGGAGGACGAGGGGCAGCAGATAGAGCTGCACGTCCGCCCAGCGCAAGCTGCGCGGCTCGAGCGGGCCCAGCCATTTTTCATAGAGCCGGTCGTACGCGCCGCTGCGGCGGACGTTGGTCAGCCCCTCGTTGATGCGGGCCAGCAGCTGCTTCTGCCCCGGTTGCACGGCGAAGCACAGGCGGTAGCCCAGGCCCGGCGGCTCGAACTCCGCCCGGACCAGCCCCGTCAGCTTCTGCGAGCGGATGAGGTGATCCGTGACGAATTGCATGCCGAGGGTGGCGTCGATCTCGCCCCGCTGCGTGGCGGCGAGGCTTTCGTCCAGGCTGGGAAAGCGGACGAGCACAGCCCGCCAGTCCTGCTGGTGCGCGAACTCGTCGACAATGGAGTCCGCGATGACCCCGATGCGCTTGCCGGTCAGCCCGGCCGCGCCGGCGATGGCCGGGCCCGCCCTGCGGGTATAAAAGGCGCAATGCAGGGTCTCGAGCGAGACGGAGAAATCCAGCTGCCGGGCGCGGGCCTCCGAGAAGGCAACCAGCCCGAGGATGTCGCCCTGACCCCCGAGGAATTCCGGGTAGATCTGCTGCCAGGGTCGCAGGTCGGGCTCGACCTTGAAGCCTTGGTCGGCGGCGATCGCCTGCATCAGCTCGATGGCGAAGCCGGCGGGCCGGTTATGGGCGTCCTTGAAACTGAAGGGCCGGCTGTTGTTTTCTATCAGCACGCGCAGCGCGCCGGGCGGTGCCACCTCCGGCGCCGGGGCCGCGGGCAGGACGGCCGGCAGGGCGAGCAGGGAAAGGAGGGCGAGGAAGTGGCGCGGCATGGCCGGCGGGACGAGGCTTGAATGAAAGCTCAGCTTGGTCCGATCAGGGCGTGTCTTCAAATGGGCTTTGTGGGCCAGCGAGCCCGCTCGCGCTTCATCCGCGCCCGCAAGCAGGCTGCCGCCCGGGGCTTGATCGGCCTCAGATTTTTGGAGGCAGGCCTTGGTCGGGGCCGCTGGGGCGTGGTACGCCAAGGCATCTTCCGGGCTGGCCGTCCGCGCGTTCACCGGGTGAAAAAGGGATTGTGCTGCTTCTCCTGCTTCAGGGTTGTCAGCGGCCCGTGGCCGCAGGCGAGCACGGTGTCGAGCGGCAGCTTGAAGATCTTCTGCTTGTTGTTGCGGAGCTGGATGTCGTAGGAGACGAGGCCGCCGCCCATCGAGCTGGCGAACAACGAGTCGCCGACGATCGCGAGCGGCCACGACAGGCCCGTGACGTAATAGGTCGTCTGGCCCGGCGAGTGGCCCCAGGTGAAGAGCGTCTTGATGGCGAGCTCGCCGAGATGGAAGTGGGCGTTTTCCTGGAAGGTCTTCGCGCCGGGCCGGTCGCACGGCTCGAGTTCGCTCGCCCACACCTCGGCGCCGGTGGTGGCGAGCCGGTCCAGGTCCGCGATGTGGTCCTCGTGGGTGTGGGTGACAAAGATGTACCGCAGGGTCAGGTTCTCGCCCGCGAGCGTGTCGAGCATCGGGCGGGCGTCCGCGCCGGTGTCGAAGGCGGCGGCGAGGCGGGTCTTGGCATCCCAGACGAGGTAGCTGTTCACCCTCATGTCCTCGAAGGGCGTGTTGAACATGGCGAAGCCGCGCTTGAAGACCATCTGTTCCGGATACCATTCGCGCCGGGCCATGGCCACAAGCGCGTCGCGGCCGAGGCCGAGCGCATGGGCGACGGCGCGGAGGGCATGCTCGCGGATTTCGCCGCGCTGGAGGGCCGCGAGATCGTCGGCCGTAATGCCGGCTTTTTCCGCCAGGGCGGGGTCCGTCAGCTTGTAGCCGCGCTGGGCCTTGCCGATGGCGTCGGTGAAATTGTCCTCGAGCGGGATGCGCGGCATGGCCTGATCAATCTCGACAAACCGCGTCCGGCGCAAGCCGGCTTTCCCGGCCCGGTTCGCCCGGAAACGGCGGCGCGGCCGCCGGGCGGGCCCGGTTGGAGGCGGGACGACCCGTCCCGCGCGGCCAGGCCATCGACGGCGAGACCAGGCGGGACCAGTGGCCCCGCCTCCAGTCCCCTGGCGTGGCTTGCTTGATTTCGCCGAAGGGCCCCGTCGTGGGGGTGTCCGGCTCGTCGAGCAGCGCCGAGGGATTGACCTGCGACCGGGCGGTGTCATCCTGCGCCGGATGAAAGCTTGGAAAGTATTCGTCGGATCGACGTGCCTGGTGCTGGCGGGACAGCTCAGCGCGGCGGAGCCGGCGAAGCTGACCGCCTACGAGCGGGCCCAGGGCTGGCGGATCCTCTTTGACGGGCAGTCGCTCACCGACTGGCACGGTTACCGGCAGGACAAGGTGCCGGCGAACTGGCAGGTGGTCGAAGGTTCGCTGGCGGGCGGCGCGGGCCCGGCGCTGGCCTCGGCCGATGATTTCAAGGACTTTGAGCTGCAGTTTGACTGGAAGGTCGGCGCCGCCGGCAGTGCGGCCGTTTATTTCCGGGTGGCGGAGGACGCGGCCGATCCCGGTGATTCCGGCCCGGTCATGCAGCTGGCCGGCGAGGGGGTCGTGATGGCCGGCAACGGCGATCTGAACAAGCCCTGGCGCGAGATCACGCTGCAAACCGACGTCTGGTACCGGGCGAAGATCGTGGTCTATGGCAACCAGGTGGAATACTCGATCAACGGCGAACGCGTGCAGAATTACCTGATCGACTCGCACGACTGGCAGGCGGCGGTGGCGGCCAGCCGCTACAAGGCGCTGAAGGATTACGGCCTGCTCGGCTCGGGCCGCATCGTGCTGAGCGGCAGTGGCGTGGTTTTCCGCAACATCAAGGTCAAGGCGCTGTAAGCCCGGCCGGCCGGAAGCGGGTGGAGCGCGGCGGCGCCGGCCCCCGGCGGATGAAGCCCAAACGGCCGCACCGGCCGGAGGATGTTAAATAAAAGCGCGCCGCCGATTGCGGTAGGGCGGCACTGGGTGCCGCCGCCGGTTCGCGGCTGGACCAAGGTCCGGCCCCACTGCGGACGGTAAAATGGCCATAGTCTTGGTTAATCGACCTATTTCGCCGGCGGATCGAGCTTCACGTTGAGCTTTTCGAGCGTGACGCCGAGCTGACGGTCGTAATCCGCAAGGGCCTTGGCGTAATCGGCCAGGGCGGCGGCCTCGCGGACCTCGGCGGCGGAGAGGATTTCCTGCTGCTGGGAGACGAACAAGGTGGTGCTCTGCCCGGCGCGGAGCCGCTTGTCCTCGTCGTCGAGCGTCTCCTGCGCGAGCTGGCGCGCCTGCCGGGTCGCCTGGATGCGTTTCAGGCCGGTCTCGATCTGGCCGGCGGCGTTGCCGACCCGGACGACGATTTCCTGCTCGAGGAATTCCAGCCCGGCCTCGGACTGGCGCTGCTGCAGCTTGGCGGCGCGGTAGCGGCCGCGCTCGGTGGTGAAGGTGAGTGGGACCGACAGGACGACCCCCCAGCTGTAGGCGTGGTAATCCTCGTCGTGCAGCTGCTGGCGGCTGGTGTGGAGGCTGGCGTCGTAGCCGTTGTACCCGTAGCTGCCGACCAGGTCGAGACGCGGCAGGAGCTGGTTGCGCTGGAGGCGGGTGCCGATGCGGTCGCGGGTGACCGCGAGCTTCGCCTCCTGGTAATCGGGCCGGTTCACCAGGGCGACGGCGAAGTCGGCGGCGGGGTCCACGACGACCACCGGCGCGGGGGACGGGGGCTCGATCGCCAGGTGCCGGGCCAGCAGGCCGGGGGACTTGTCGTCGGTGATGAGCTGCTTGAGCGCGTTTTCCGCGTCGAGCACGCCGCGTTCGGCGAAGAGGATGGCCTCCTGGCGGCTGGCGACGCGGGAGCGGGCGGAGGTGACGTCGAACTCGGACATGCTGCCGACCTTGAAGCGTTTTTCGTTCTCCCGGAGCAGCTGGGTCGCGAGTTCGCCCGAGCGGATGGCACTGCGCCGGTTGGCGTAGGCGAAGGTGAGATCCTGGTAGGCGAAGATGACGTTGGTGATCGTGTCCATCACGGCCTGCTTGAACTGCCACTCGCTGATGCCGCGGTTGGCGCGGGCGATGCGGATGGAGGCGAGGGTGGCGCCGGTGCCGAAGTTGCGGAGCAGCGGCTGGGTGCCGGTCACGCCGGCGAAGGTGCTGTAGTTGTCCGCGTAGGCGTTGAAGGTGCCGCGGGTGTTGGTCGTGGTGGTGCCGAGCTGGTACGTCATGCCCCAGGGCAGGAGTCCGCCGACCCCAAGGTCGGAGGTGTCAGTCTCGGTGAAGGCGGTCGGGCCGCGGAGGCCGGAGGCGGGATCGATCAGCGCGGGATTGTAGCTCTCGGCGTGGTTGTAACCGCCGTTGAGCACCGGATCGAACTTGCCAAGCGCCTCGGTCACCAGGGCGCCGGCGATGGCGGGATCATAGCTCCGGACCTTGATGGCGAAATTCCTGGCCAGGGCGCGCTGGATGGCGTCGTTCACCGTGATTTTTTCCGGACCGGTCTCCGCCGGTGTGGTCTGGGCGAAGCTGGCCAGCGTCAGGAGGGGAAAAAAAAGCAGGGCGATGAGTCGCCGGGGGGTGCGCATGGGTGATTGAGTTGCCCAGCACTTTGCAACCCTCGTGCCAGCGGGAAAAATAACAGCAAAAACAAGGTCAACAACAGGATGCGCAGCCGCCTGGCAAAGGCCGCGCCCGGTTCCGCCTCATCGCCGGGATTGGGCGATCCCGATATTGGGAATGGCCGGCCGCGCGCGCAGATGGTCAGCGGGTTGACGTGCGCCTGCCGGCCGGGGGCTGCACGAGGGACCAGCGGAAGTTCAGGCGCGACGCCGTCAGCGCGAAACTCTCGAACCCAACCGGCTTCACAATGTAACCGGCCGCGCCCAGGCGGCTGCATTCCAGGATGGTCGAATCGCGGTGCGAGACGGTCAGGATGACCACCGGGATGTCCTTGGTCTGCGGGCTGGTTTTGATCTGCTGCAGCACCTCCTGGCCCGAGACCTTGGGCAGGCCCAGGTCGAGCAGCACGAGTTGCGGCGGCCCGCCCGGTCGTTTCGCATGCGCGCCCGTGCGAAAAAGATATTCCAAGGCCTCCTGACCGTCGCCGACGGACGCGACGGGATTGGTGAGCCGGGCCTGCTGGAAGGCGCGCAGGGTCAATTCCAAGTCGGCCGGGTTGTCCTCGACCAGCAGGATCTCCCCGGCGGCCCGGATTTCTCCCGGCAAGCCGCCGGCCTGGTCGGGCTGGAAAAGCAAACCCTCGACGGACAACTGGAGCGCTTTCGCCAGGTTGGCGATGCTGCGCAGCGTGACGTTGCGGGCTCCGCGCTCGATATCGGCCAGATAGGTGCGATGCATGTCGGCCCGCCAGGCCAGTTCTTCCTGGGTGATGCCCAGATTTTGTCGGCAGGTACGGACGGTGGCACCCAAGCGATCTTGGAGTGCGCGTTCTGCTTTCGGAACTTTCTCTTTTTTCGCCACTTGCGCAGCCATTATACCAGCGGTTTCAATAGACTATGAGTGACATTGCGCCGGTCGGAGCGGCGGCCGAAGGGTTGAAGTGGGTTATGCGGGCCAGTCACCCGTTTCTCGACAGGGCACGGCAGAATACTAGCCAATTTTCATTCCTTCTCAACAAATAATCTACCTCCGTGCAGGGCGGGATGTCACGGATCCGTCGACGGTTGTCCGCGAGGCAGGTCACTTCAATCAGAGGCGAGTTTTCCCGACGGAGTCCAAGGGAAGTTTAAATTTCGGGGAAGCCACTGGCCGTAGGGCTGCACCTTCTTGCAGCCGCAACTTCGCATGTCTGGTCCGTTCGCGGCTGGACCAAGGTCCAGCCCTGCCTGGGACGGCCGACAGGCTCCTGTTTTAGCATGACGACCCTAGCTCAGCAGCAGGCCGTCGGCGAGGCGGATGACGCGCGAGCCGTAGGTGGAGTTTTCGAGCGAATGCGTGACCTGGATGATGGTGGTGCCCTCGGCGTTCAGTTTCTTGAACAGGGACATGATCTCCCGGCCCTGGTCCGAGTGCAGGTTGCCGGTGGGCTCGTCCGCCAGGATGAGCGAGGGCTTGGCGATGAGGGCGCGCGCGACGCCGACCAGCTGCTGCTGGCCGCCGGAGAGCTGGCTGGGGTAGAGGTCCTTCTTGCCCACGATCCCGAAGCGGTCGAGCACGTCGCACACGACCGACTCGCGTTCCTTCCTCGGCATGTCGCGGTAGGAAAGGGGAATCTCCAGGTTCTCGTAGACGGTCAGGTCGTCGAGCAGATGATAGCTCTGGAAGACGAAGCCGATGTGTTTTTTCTGCAGCTCGAACCGCTTTTTCTTGTCGAGCTTGTGGACGGCCTCGCCGCGCAGGTGGAATTCGCCGCCCCACGCGCTGTCGTGCAGCCCGAGGATGTGCAGCAGCGTGGACTTGCCCGAGCCGGATGGACCCATGATCGAGACGAACTCGCCCTCATTGATCGTGAGGCTGATGTTGCGGAGGGCGTAGAAGACGCCGCCTTTGAGGGGATAGACTTTCTCGACACCGCGCAAAGTGATCATGATGCCCCGAGTCTGGACCATCGGATCCGGGTTGGCACGAAACAAAACGCACTATTTTGTCCCGAAACCGGGACCGGCGGCGGGTGGTTTTTCCACGGCGGTGATCTGGGCGCCGGTGCGCGTCCAGCGGTAAAGCAACGGACCATCGGCGCGCTTGAACTCCTTAAACAAGGCGGGGTCGGTGCGCTTTTGCAGCGTGAGCTCGCTCACGCCGGCGGCGTCACAGTTGAAGATCTTCGCGAAGCCCTTGTAGAGCCGCGGCTCGCCGATGATGCGGGAGAATCCCGCCAGAGGCGGTCCCTGAACGCCGGCGGTGTCCGGGGCATTTTTCCGGCGCGCGAGCGCCAGAAAACTGTAGGGCAGGGAACGCAGGTCGATGCCCGCGCGCTGGCCGAATTTCACCCAGCCGGAGTCGGCGTGGACCCCCGCCGGCGGCGACGCGAAAAAGTGGCACCAGTGCCGCTCGTTGCCCGCGGCGAGCACGCCGCAGGCGGCGGAGTGGGTGCAGGGGGCGACGACCTGCATTTCCGCGCGGAGCATTTCCCGCCAGCCGCCCAGGGCGCGGCTGATCTCGTGCGTGCCGGGCTCGACCCAGAGAACCACCTCCGCCCGGCCGGCCAGGGCCGCCAGTTCCGCGCGCGCGATTTCATTGAGCTCGTTGAGCACGTGGCTGACGACCAGCACGCCGATCACGCCGCCCGTCTCCAGGAACCGCCGGTCGGCGCGGTCGACGGCGAGGGCGGGGAAGGCCCGCCGCCCGCGGTGCTCGGCATAATCGAGCGCCAGCGCCGAGTGGTCGTGCAGAAGGAGCCGGCTGAAATGGGCGGGGCCGAAATGGTCCGCGACGCGCCGGCCCGCGATGCCGCTGCCGCAGCCCCAGTCCAGCAGGATGCCGCCCGCGGGCGGACTCCAGCCGCGGAGTTTCAGCTCGGCCAGCACCGCGTCCCATTTCCAGCCGATGCGCTCGCCATAGGTGAAATCATAGCATTCGAGGTCCGTGATCGTGTGCCAGTAGGGCCCGGCCGCCGCCGCGCCGGACAGGAAATCACCGCGCAGGCGGTCCAGCACCTCCCAGTCGAGCGACTCCCAGTTCATGCGCTGCCTCCGGCGACGGCGGGAGCTTTGTCAGATAATAGATGACAAACTTTCCGGCGCATGGCGGTCATCGGCCCAGGTCGAAATAGAAGTGCCGGGCCAGCGCCTGGGACTTGATGCCGTAGAAGGCGGCCAGTTCGCGGACGCGGGCGGCGGCGGCCTCCGTGCGCGCCTGACCGGGGCGCTTGGTGGCGGCGATCATGAGGTTCTTGGCCGTGTGCTCGGTGGCGATGAACTCGAAGACCTTGGTGTCGTAGCCGGCCCACTCGAGCAGCAGCGCGCGCAGGGCGTCGGTGGCGAACTCCGCGTGCCGCTCCTGGAAAATCCCGTGCCGCAGCACGGGCGCGAGCACCGGCGCAGCCGTCAGCTGCGGACGCAGCTCCTGCTGGCAGCAGGGCGCCACGACGAGGAGCGCGGCGCCGGCCTGCACGCCCTTGGCCAGGGCGTCGTCCGTCGCGGTGTCGCACGCATGCAGCGCGATCAGGACGTCGAGGGCGGGGACATCCGCCGAGGCGATGCTGCCCGGGATGAACCCGAGCTGTTCCCGCCCGGTCTCGCGGGCCACGCGGTTGCAGAGCTCCACGAGCTCGCCGCGGGCCTCGATCCCGCGCACATGGGCGGGGCGGCCCTCGATCAGGTTGAAATAATCGTGCGTGGCGAAGGTCAGGTAGCCCTTGCCGCAGCCCATGTCGGCGATTTCGAGCGCCCGGTGCGTGGCCAGGGCGGCGCCGGGGGCGAGGTGGCTCAGGATTTCCACGAATTTGTGGATCTGCCGGTGCTTGTCGGCCTGGTGCTCGCGCACCGCGCCGGCGGCGGTCGTGACGCCGAGTTTTTCCAGCCACGGCTGGCTCTGCGCCGTGAGCAGCCGCGTTTTCGTCCGGTCGTGCGCCGCGGCATCCGCGGCGTCCGGGGCCGGGCCGTAGGTCAGCCGCGGTTCGCCCTTTTTGTTATATTCGAGCTGGACCAGCTGCGTGGCCGTGAACAGGTGCGCGCTGTAAAATTCCGCCCCGAGCAACGGCGCGAGCAGGGCGAGGGCCTCCCCGGGAAGGTGGTTCTTGGTGATATCCTGCCGCTCGTGCCGCCAGACGAAGGTGAGATGCGGCGCGCCGCGCAACGTCACGGGCCGCACGAAGAGGTTGCGCAGGGTGGTGTCGGCCCCGCGGGGCTTGCCGAGCGTGAGCTTCACGAGGCTGCCGTCGCGCACGCTCGCGTCCAGCCGGGTGAGGAATTGTTCCAGGGGAATCACGCCCGCGAGAGTCAACGCACCGCCGTCGGTTGCAAATAATAACCAATCACGGTGCGCCGCCACCAGCGGCCGGTGCGGGCCCGTTCGGCCGGCGTGGTGAACTGGTAGTCGTACAACACGGCCCGCAGGTAGCGCGGCGGCTCCCGGGCGAACGGGTTGGATTGCAGCAGCCCCGTGACGGCCGGGGCATTGGCCCCCAGCTGGCGCAGGAACGGCCCCATCCAGGGCTCATAATTCGGGTAGGACAGCGCCGCGAACCACAGCTGCCAGTCGAGCCGGGGCTGGTAGGGCGCGACGAAACCGGGCCGGCGCGAGAGGTCGCCGGGCTTCCACGGGAATTCATAGGCCGTCCAGGTGCGCGCGTCCTGGCTGCCCTCGATGATGATCTCGGGCCGGCTGGTCGTCATCACGGCGAACAGCCCGTAGCTGTTCACGCTGCGGGTGGCGGCGACGAGCTGGTACAGCCGGCCGTACCACGCCGGCCAGGCGGCGGGACGCAGCAGGCTGGGGAGGGTGATGACCACGGACGCGGCGAAGAAGACGGTGAATACCGTCCCGCCCCACCAGCGGCGCCGCGGGGTTTCGGCCCGGCGGGCATCGGCGCGGATGGATGCATACCGCCGCGGGGCGCGGCCGGTCCAGCGGGCCCACCACGCGTCGTCGAGAAAAAGCAGGCAGAGCGCGATGGTGAGCAGGTTGAAGAACGTGTAGTTGCCCGTGAGCGCAATGAGCAGCTGGAAGCCGATGAGGCCGAGCGCGGCGGCGAGCCGCAGCCGCCGCGGGCCGAACAGCAGGAAGGGCACGGCCAGTTCGAGGAAGAACATGACCGCGCAGGAAAACTCCTGGAACCAGGCCGGCAGCTGGTGGGCGTACCAGGCCAGCCAGGTCGGCAATGGCTGAGTCTCGTAGTGGTGGGCGAGGGCGGTGAGGTTGTGCCAGGTGGCGTCCCCGCTGGCGAGTTTCACCCACCCCGACAGGAACATCAGCCGGAACAGCAGCCAGCCCAGCAGCCGGCGCGGCGCGCGCGGCGGTTCCGGGCGGTCGTTCCCGTCCGTCCGCCAGGGCGCGAGGAAGACCGCGAGCAGCCCGGTCTCCAGCAGCAGCGCGTCCCACTGGTAGCCCATGAACACCTGACCCACGCCGCACAGTGACAGATAAAAAAGCCAGAGCAGCACGAGGCAGACAGGTTGCGCGACGCGTCGGAACAAGGCGACGGCGAGCAACAAGCCGGCGGCGCACAGCAGATGCAGGAACAACCCGCCGCCGAAAAACCAGGCGAGGGTCGGCAGATCCCAGAAGCGGGCGACGCCCAGCTGCCGGGCCACGGCATCGAGGTAGGGTTGCGCGGGCAGGATGCCGTGGGGGCCGATCAGCCCGTTGAGCTGCCACCAGAACGAGGCGAAGGCGATGAAGTAGATGGCCGCGAGCGCCCGCAGGAAAACGGCGGTGCCGGTCGAAAAATGCGGCTGGTGCAGGTTCGGACCGGCGAACCAGCGGGTCAGGCGGCCGCATAGCGGCCGGTGCCGCGCCACCACGCCGTAGCCCGCCTCGAGCAGCCGGGCGACGCCGGGGATGGATTCATAGGCCCACAGCAGGGCTCCGCCATGTCCGCGGCCGTGCCGCCGGGTGTGCAGCGCGGCCGCGGCGCCGGACCAAACCGTGCCGTCGGTCTCGATGAGCTGGATGCCCTGGTCGTAGGCGCCGGCCGGGATCTCGGGAAAGCGTCCCGCCTCGGCCAGCGCCGGGGCCACATCGACCTTTTCACCGTAGGCCTCGCGCCAGCGTCCGGCCCAGAGCCGACAGAAGTCGCAGCCGCCGTCCCAGAGCAGCAGCGGCTTGCCGGCCGGGGGGTGGGCGACGCGGAGACGCGGTGGGGGCATGCGCCAGCAATGCCGGCGGCGGCCGGCGGCGGCAAGCGGGGAGTAAGGCGCGCCGCGTCAGTCCAGCTGCTTCAGCGACTCGATGGCCTGGGGAAACTTCGGGTCCACCGCAAGGGCGGCCTCGTAGGCGGCGCGCGCGCCGGCCTTGTCCTGCTTTTTCTCCAGGATGTTGCCGATGCGCCACTGCACGGGCGCCGGGCCCGGCTGGCGGGGTGGCGGGGTCAGGGTGAGGCATTTCCGCAGGGCCGCGAGCCCCGTGTCGAGCTCCGTGCCGGAAATGGCGGCCAGGCGGCCGGTTTGAAAGAGGGCCTCGTAGTCGTCCGGCGAATCCTTGAGCGCTTCCGCGAACTGCGCGAAGGCCTCCGGGAATTTCTTTTCCATGGCATAGAGGTTGGCGTAAGCGACCCGGCCGCGGGGCGGGTTCAGCTTCTTGATTTCCGCCGCCTGGGCGTAGGCGCCGTCCATGCCGCCGCCGACAAACCCGGGGGCGAGCCGGCAATATTCCATCACGCTCCAGCGGGCGTTGATGTTCTTGGGGTCGAGTTCGACCGCCTTGTCGTAGGCGGCCTTGCACTTTTTCGCCCAGCCGAACTTGGACAGGATCCCGGCCTTCTGCGCGGTCACGCCGTAAGCGTCACCGAGCACGCGGAAGTATTCGCTGTTCGCCGGCGCGAGGGTGGTCGCCTGCTCGCCGGAGGCCACCGCGTGCTCCAGGTCGCCGCGATTGAGCTGGACCTGGCCGAGGTAGAAGAACGCCTCGGCGTTGCCGGGCTCGGCGGCGGCGGCCTTTTCCAGCAACGCCTGAGCCTCGGCCCACTGGCGGTGCCGGAAGAGGTCCGCGACCTGGTCGTGCAGGGCGGTGTCGGCCGCGAAGCCGGCGGGGGCGAAGAGGAGGAAGAATCCGGCGGTGCGGCTCAGCATGGCCCGGTATAGAACGCAAAGCGGTGAATTTGTTTCCAGATTATTCCGTCCGCAGCGCGACCAGGGGGTCAACCTTCGTGGCGCGGCGGGCGGGGAGCCAGCAGGCCGTGACCGTGGCGAGGGAAACCAGGGCCGCGGTCAGGAAAAGGGTGAACGGGTCCAGGGCGTCCACCTGGAAAAAGACCGCGGCCAGCAATCGGCCCGCGATGACACAGCCGACCAGGCCCAGACCGACCGCGCAGGCGGTCTGCTGGAGGCCCTGCTTCATCATCAGGGCGAGCACATCCACCCGGCGCGCGCCCAGCGCCATGCGGATGCCGATCTCGCGCGTGCGGCGCTCCTGCGCATAGGCCTTCACCCCGTAGACGCCCACGACGGCCAGCAGCAGGGCGATGCCGCCGAAGACGCCGAACATGATGGCGCCGAGATGCACCATCCACAGGGTGAAATTCCGGGCGATGAAGTCGGCATACGGGATCATCTGGATCACGGGCAGGTCCGGGTCCAGGTCCTGCAGTTGCCGGCGGAACACGGCGAGGGCGTTGCCGACGGCGGCCGGGTCATCGACGGCGCAGCGTGCGGTGAGAAAGAGCAACGGCTTGTAGGCCTGGGCGAGGGGCACGAAGACGCCGGGCACCGGCCGGCCCAGGTCCTCCACGCCGTGGCTGTGGCGGGCGACGATGCCGACAATCTCCATCTCGCCCGGCGGGCGGTCCTCCGCCGGCTCGGCCCAGCGGACATGGCGGCCCAGCGCTTCCTCGCCGGGAAAAAGTTTCTGCGCCATCCCGTCGTCGACGATGCAGACGCGCCGTCCGCCCGCCTCGCGGCTCTCGGCAGCCGTGAAATCGCGGCCCCGCAGCAGGGGCACGCCGATGCTGGTGAAGAAGTCCGGGGTGAGGGCGGTGAAGATGCCGGCGACACCCGGCCGGGCCGGCGCTCCGCCCGGTTGGTTCGCGGGGGCGGCCGCGGCCGGCAGCAGCCGGCCCCAGGTGATCTCGTTGTTGTATGGGAGGAGGGTCGAGAGCGCGGCGGCCCGCACCCCGGGCAACTGGCGGAGCCGGTCGAGTGCCGCCAGGGCCCGGCGCAGGGCCTCGGGCCGGCCGGTGTCGGCGAGGGAAAAATCCAGCTCGGCGAGCACCACGCCGGCCGGGTTGAACCCCCGGTCCCGGGCCGTGCCGCCGGCCTTGATCGCGCCGCGCACGAACAGGCCGGCGGCGAAAACCAGCACGAGCGCCAGCGCCATCTGGCCCATCACCAGCACATGCCGGTGCGAAAAAAAACGGTTCCAACGCCCCGTGGCCGCGGACTCGCCCGCCTGCGCCTTGAGGTCGTGCACCAGGTCGGCGCGGGCCGCCCGCAGGGCCGGTCCGAGGCTGAAGCCGAGCGTTGCCAGCAGGCAGAACAGGAAGGTGACGGCGATGACCGGCAGATCAGGCTGGAGCCGCGCGGTCAGGTTGTAGTTCATCGCCGCGAACACCGCGGAGAAATATTGCTGCAGCAGCGAATTCGCCCAGAGGCTGAGGAGCAGGCCCAGCGCGCCGCCGACCCCGGCGAGCAGAAGCCCCTCGGTCAGGATCTGGCTGACAATCTGCCGGCGGGTCGCGCCCAGGGCGAGGCGCACCGCGAATTCGCCCGCCCGGGCGGCGCCGCGGGTCAGCATCATGTTGGCCAGATTGAGGCAGGCGATCACCAGCACGAGGCCGGACATCGCCAGGAGCAGCAGGCCCATGAGCCGGAGCGGCCGGGCATCCCCGGGGCCGGGGCTGATGCTGAAGGGCTCGGTCAGCAGCAGTTCCCGCGGCCGGGCGGCCGCCGGCGGCTGGAGCGCGGTGAGCCGGGCGGCGAGCGCCGGCAGGTAGGGCTGCGCCCGGGCAATGGTCAGGCCCGGTTTCAGGCGGCCGACGAGATTGAGCGTGTAATTCTGCGGGTGGGCCAGATCGCCCGAACGCCGCGCGGCGCCAAAGGCCGGGCTGATGTCGGCGAACAGCCCGAACGGCAGCCAGACCTCGGGGGCGACCAGCGCACTGATGCCGCAAAATCCCTCGGGCGTCACGCCGATGACCGTGTGCGGCCGCCCATTGACCAGCAGCGTGCTGCCGATGAAGCCGGGTTGCAGCCCCTGGCGCTGCCAGAGGCTGTAGCCCGCCACGACCACCGGCCGCTCCGCCCCGGGCGCGGTCTCCTCGGGAAGGAAAAAACGTCCCGCGGCGGGCCGCACGCCCATCAGCGAGAAATAATTGTCGGACACCATGAAGGCCAGCGCGCGCCGGAGATCGGCCGCCGCGCCGAGGCTGACCTGGTTGAAGTTCAGCGCGGCGACGTCGGCAAACGGCTCGCGGGACTGCCGCAGGGTGGTGAACTCGGCGTAACTGAACTGGCGGAACGTCCGGGCGGCATCCTGGCTGGCGGTAAACACGCACACCACTTCCCGCGGCCGCACCGGCACGCCGGAGCGCAGGAGTACATTGTCGACCAGCGAGAAGATCGCCGAGTTCACCCCGATCGCGACCATCAGGGTCAGGACGGCGACCGCGGTGAAACCGGGCGACTTGGCAAACAACCGGCAGGCGGAACGGACGTGGACAAACATGGAGGAATCAGCGGGCGGGGAATGGTTGGGGGGCGGGCGGGGGAACTGGCGATGGGGTGCTTGGGCCGGGTATTGCTCATCCCGGTTCGTTGTTATCTCCCGGGGTCAATCCGCGCGCAGCGCGATCATGGGATTGAGCCGGCTGGCGCGGCGCACCGGGAGCCAGCAGGCGAGGAGCGCGATCGAGACCAGCAGTGCGGCGACCAGCCCCAGCACATGCGGGTCGCGGGGATTCGTGTCGTAGAGCAGGCTTGCGAGGAACTGGCCGCCGAGCAGCGCCGCGGCGAGCCCGGCCAGTAGGCCAAACGCGACCGGCTGCAGGCTCTGCCCCAGCACCAGCCGCGCGAGGGCGCCCGGCGACGCGCCGAAGGCGAGGCGAATGCCGAGCTCGCGCGTGCGCTGGTTCAGGTTGTGCGCGACCACCCCGTAGATGCCGAGGGCGGCGAGCGTGAGCGCGGCGGCGGCGAAGGCCGCCACCAGACGGAGCTGGAAACGGCGCGGAGCGACGGCGCCGGCAAACAGGTCGTCCATGGTGCGGAACGGCTGCAGCGGGACATCCGCGTCAATGCCCGAGATCGCGTGGCGGAGCGCGGGCAGGCCGGCCGCGGGGCTGCCGTCGGTGCGGATCGCGAGCGCGAGCTCCGTCATCGGCCAGGCCGGCAGCACCCGGTAAAGGACGGAGACGGGATGCTGGTCGGCGTCGGTGCGCACATCGGCGGCGACCCCCACCACCAGCAGCTCCTCGCGGGACTCGCCCTCGCTGCGGTAGACCTTGCGGCCCACGGCGTCCTGCCCGGGCCAGAGGACGGCGGCGAGGCGGGCGGAAAGGATGACCGCCGGTTCGCTGTCATCGTCGCGGAACGTCCGGCCGGAGCGAAGCGGGATGCCGAGGGTCTGGAAATAACCCGGGCTGACAAAGCGGATGTTGCACTGGGGCCGCTGCATGGCCGGGCGGGTGTCGTCCGCCACGTGCACGGCGTCGATCCAGGTCTGGCCCTTGAGCGGAAGCAGGTTGGTCACGGCCGCGGAGACGACGCCGGGCGTGGCCTCCAGCGCGGCGATCACGCGCCGGTAATAGCCGACGATGTCGGCGGGTTCGCGGTACTTGGCCCCGGGGATGTTGAGGCTGGTGGTCAGCGTGGCCGGGGCATGGACCCCGGTGTCGGCGTGCAGGACCCGGACGAAGCTGCCGACCAGCAGGCCCGCGAGGGCGAGCAGGACGGTGCTCACGGCGATCTCGACCGCGACGAAGGACGCGCGCAACCGGCGCGCGATGCGCCCGCCGGTGACCCGGCCGCCCTGGCCCGCCAGCAGCGCGGCCGAGGCGTCGCGGCGGGCGGTGTGCCAGGCGGGCAGGAGGCCGGCGAGCAGCGTCGTGAGCAGCGTCGTTCCGAGGGCGAAGAGCAGGACGGCGCCGTCGATGCGCACATCGTCGAGCCGCGGGAGATCCGCGGGGGCGAGGCCGACCAGTGCGTCGAGGAACCACCAGGCGCAGAGGCAGCCGAGCGCGCCCCCGGCGAGGGCCAGCAGCAGTGACTCGGCGAGCGAATGGGCGAGCAGGCGGCGGCGCGAGGCGCCGAGCGCGGCGCGGACGGCGGTGTTGTAGCCGCGACGCTCGGCGCGCGTGAGGCCGAGGAGGCCGAGGTTGAAGCAGGCGAGCAGCAGCACGGCCGCGATGGCGCCCAGCAGGATCCAGAGGCCGCGCCGCGCGTCGCCGACGACGGCATCCTGCAAGGAGGTGGTCGTGCCGCGGACCTCGGTCGCGTCGTTGGCAAGGCGGCAGAGCCGCGCGGCGACGACGTTCATCTGGGTCTCGGCGTCGGCGCGGGTCGCCCCGGGCGCGAGGCGCCCGATGACCTCGTAGTTGAACATGCCGATGACCTGGCTGAGTTCGCCGGCGTCAAAGCCCCGGGTGAGGTAGATGTCCGGCTCGCCGGACGGGCCCGGGCCGGGCAGGCGGAAACCGGCCGGCAGGACCCCGATGACGGTGACGGGTTTGAGGTTGAGCGTGATCGGGCGGCCGATGATCCTTGGATCGGCGGAAAAGCGGCTGCGCCAGACCTGATCGCTGAGGAGGACGACAGCGGGCCTGCCGGGTGCGTCCTCGCCGGCGGCAAACCCCCGGCCGAGCGCGGGGGTGACGCCGAGCGTGGCGAAGAGATTGGCCGAGCTGAGGGCCGAGGCGAGGCGCAGGGGCTCGCCCGCGCCGGTGAGCGTGGCACGGTTGCGGTCGACCAGGGCGAGCCCGGCGAAGGCCGGGCAGGCCTTCCACTCGGTGTAGAAGCGGGCGTTGACCGGGACGGTCGGGTATTCGCGCGCGACGGCGGGGATCACGCAACGCAGCGCGAGCAGTTCGCCGGGCCGGGGGAAGGCGAGGGGGCGGAGGATGACGGCGTGGACGATGGAGAAGATCGCGGTGGTGGCGCCGATGCCCAGCGCCAGCGTGAGGACCGTGGCCGCGGTGTAACCGGGGGAATGGCGGAGGGAGCGGAGGATCGGGCGGAGGGCGCTGAGCATGGGGAAATTGACAAGTGCGGTGTGACGAGTGAAGAGAATGAAGTGGTCGGAGGTTTGGTGCTGGTCACAGGTCAGTCATCACCGGTCACTCGGCGCGGAGCGCGACCATCGGGTCGACCTGGGTGGCGCGGCGGGCGGGGAGCCAGCATGCCAGCGCGGCGACCGCGCACAGGACGAGCACGACCCCGGGATAAGCGATGAGGTCCACGACCTGGACGCCGTAAACGACGCGGGCGAGCCCCATCGCCAGCAGGACGGAAAACGCCAGGCCGACGGCGAGGCCGATCACGGTCAGGCGGATGCCCTCTCGCGAGATGAGCCGGAGGACGTCGGCCCGTGTGGCCCCGAGCGCCATGCGCAGGCCGATCTCGCGCGTGCGGCTGGTGACGCTGTAGGAGACGACGGCATAGAGGCCGAGGACGGCGAGACCCAGGGCGACCAGGCCCTGGATGGCGGCGATGGTGGCGCCGGTGCGCAGCGGCATCAGGGCAAAGACGCTTGTGTTCAGGTGGTCCTCCAGCGAGGTGACGCCGTAGACCGGCAGGTCGGGATCGAGGCCGCGGATCACCTCGCGCAAGCCGGGCACGAGGCCGGCGGAATCGAGCCTGGCGCGGACCACGAGGGTCGCCGGCATGCCGAGGCGCTGGGCCTGCGGCACATAGAAATAGGGGCGAGGCTCCTCCGAGAGCATGACGTATTTGCCGGTGGCGGTGACGCCGACGACCTCGATGGGCGGAGTGACGCTGGCGTCGATGCGGAAATGCTGCCCGACCGGGTCGCGGCCCGGCCAGAAGGCCTTCGCCATGGCCTCGTTGATGACGGCGACGCGGGGCGCCTTCCCGTCGTCGGACTCGCGAAGGTCGCGGCCCTGCCGGAGCGGCACGCCCATCATGGTGACGAAGCCTGGCGTCACCGCCGTGAAGGCGATGGTGGTGTGGCCCTCGGGCACCCGGCCGGTGGGATTTTCCGGCCAGACGTCCCGCAGGGTGATCATGTAGGTGAAGGGCACATGCTGGGCGAACGCCGCGGACTCGACCCCGGGGAGGGCCCGCACTTTCTCCAGCGCCTGGTTCATGAACCGGACGCTGCGCCCGTCATCGTAACCCTGCAGGCTGAGATCGACCGACAGCATGATGAGCCGGTCGGGGCGGAAGCCGAGGTTGAGCGTGCCGGCCGCATGCAGGCCGCGCAGGAAGAGCGCGGAGCAGACCAGCACCACGCAGGAGACCGCGACCTGGCCGATGACGAGCAGGTTGCGCAGGCGGTGGCGGGACCGGCCCGCCTGATTCTGGGCGCCTTGCTTGAGGCTCTCGATGATGTCGACCCGTGAGGAGCGCAGCGCGGGGGCGAGGCCGGAGAGGATGCCGGCCAGCAGGGAGATGCCGGCGGTGAAGGCATAGACCTGCCAGCCGGCGGGCGGGTTGCGCCGGATCGGCATGTCGCCGGACGGGATCGAATGGCTCAGGGCGTCGCCGCCCCAGATGGAAAGGAGGTAGCCGACGAGGCCCGCGAGCGCCGCCAGCAGAATGCTTTCGATCAGGAGCTGGCGCAGCAGGCGCGAGCGCGACGCCCCCAGGGCGGAGCGGACGACCAGTTCCCTTTCCCGGGCGAGGGCCCGGGCCCCCATGAGGTTGGCGACGTTGGCGCAGGCGATGAAGAGCACGAGGGCGCACAGGCCGGTGAAAAGCGCAATCAGCACCGGCATCATCTCGGCCACCGACGGATCGGGCCGGGCGCGCAGCTCGGGCACGGCCAGCAGGCGCGTATGGCGGTGGTCGTCGGGAAATTCCCGGGTGAACCGCTGGGCGAAGACGGCGAGCTCGGCGTTGACGTCGTGCAGCGACGCCCCGGGCGCGCGGTGGGCCAGGATCTTCCAGGCCTTTGCGCCCCGGTACTTGAACAGGTTGTCGCCGCCGGACTCCAGCAGCGCGTGCGTGCCGCTGGGCACGAACAGGCTGACGGCCAGCGACCACGAGAAACTGTCGAAACCCGGCTTGGCCACCCCCACGATCGTCAGTGTCTTGCCGTTCACGATCACGGGGCGGCCGATGACGCCCGGGTCGCCGCCGAAATGATTCTGCCAGTAACTGTGGGTCAGCACCGCCACGGGACGGCCCGGCGGCAGCTCCCCGTCGCCCGGCTGCAGCGGGCGGCCGAGGACGACCCCCACGCCCATCTGGTCGAAGGCGCCGGGGCTGACGGCCTCGATCCAGCCGCGTTCCGGCTTCTGGCCCGGGGTGCTGAGGTGGGCGGGCCTGAAGAAATAGGCAACCGGGTCGACGAGGGTCTTGCTGCCGGCGCGAATGTCCTGGAAATCGAGGAAGGAGAGCCCGGTCGGCATGCTGAAGACGTCGCTCCGCTCGTAAATGGCGGTCAGCCGGCCGGGATCGCGCACGGCGAGCGGCTGCAGAAACATGGTGCTGACCATGCCGAAGACCACCGTGTTCACGGCGATGCCGAAGGCGAGGGTGAGCACGACCACGGCGGTGTAGCCGGGAAACTTAAGGATCTGGCGCAAGGCGAATTTCAGGTCGGAGAGCATGGGGAAAAGTGAGTGACCAGGGACAAGTGATGAGTGAAGAGCAGTGGAGGTTGGTGAAGATTGCTAGGTTTGGCTGGTCACTCGTCACTCATCACTTGTCACACTGGTTACTCCGCGCGCAGTGCGACCATCGGATCGACCTGGGTGGCGCGGCGGGCGGGGATGAGGCAGGCGACCAGGGCCACGAAGGCGAGGGCGCCGGAGACCACGATGAAGGTAAGCCCATCGAAGGCGCTGGTTTCAAACAGCAGGCTTTGCAGCAGGCGCGTGACGGCGAACGAGGCGCCGAGGCCGAGGAGCACGCCCAGGAGAACGAGCCGCATGCCCTGGCCGACGACGAGCCGCAGCACGTCCCCGCGCGTCGCCCCCAGCGCCGAGCGGACGCCGATCTCACGGGTGCGCTGGGTCACGTTCCAGGCCACGACGCCATAAATGCCCACGACCGCCAGCACAAAGGCGAGCGCGGCGAAGATGCCGAGGAGCAGGGTGTTGAAGCGCGACTGCCGGAGCGTGTCGCCGATCACCATCTCCATGCTCGCGATATGGCCGACCGGCTGGTCCCGGTCGAGGCCGGCGACGAGCTGGCGCGCGTTGCCGGCCGCCAGCAGCGGGTCGCCCGCGGTGCGGAGCAGCAGCGTCATGCCGTTGCGCACCAGCGGCAGGTCCCAGCTCTGCCGCACCGGGATGTAGGCGGCGGGCGGCGGATCGCTTTGCAGCCCGAAGTGGCGGGCGTCCTGGACCACGCCGACGACGGTCGCCCACTGGAAATGGTCGAGGCCCGGCGGCAGCATGCCCGGCTTGATCAGGTTGTCGGGGGCGCCCAGCATCACGCGCCGGCCCAGGGGGTTCCCGGCGGGGAGGAATTTCTTCACGGCCGCCTCGTTCAACACGATGACCGGCAGGCCGGTCTCGTTGTCAGTTGCGGCGAAGGCGCGGCCCCGGACCAGGCGCAGGCCCTGCGCCCGGAAATAGTCGCCCTGCACGACGGAGAACTGGACGCTTTGGAGCTCGTTCAGATCCGCATAGGTGCGGCCCTCGGTGAGCAGCGGAAAATCGGAGCCGCCGTTGAAGGGCACGTTGCTGGCCAGCGCGGCGGAGGTGATCCCGGGCAGATGCTCCGAGCGCGCGAGCAGGTCGGTGAAAAACTGGGTGGCCGCATGTCCGGTGGGGTAGCGGGCCTCCGGCAGCTGGACCGGCACCAGCAGGAGGTGGTTCGCGTTGAAGCCGGGGTTGACCGACTGGAGCCGGGCGAAGCTGCGGATCAGCAGGCCGGCGCCGATCAGCAGGGTGAGCGAGAGGCTGACCTCGACGACGATGAGGCCCGCCCGGAGCCGGCCGGTGCGGCCGCCCACGGTGCCGCGGGCGCCGTCCTTCAGGCTTTCATTGACGTGGTCGCGCGAGCTTTCCCACGCCGGCACGAGCGCGAAGAGCAGCGTGCTCCCGAGCGTCAGGGCGGCGGTGAAGAGCATGACCCGCGTGTCCACCGTGATGTTCGCCTCCGCCGGCACGGCGTCGGCCGGCAGGAAATGCAGCAGGCCCTGCAGTCCCCACACCGCCACGACCAGGCCGGCGATCCCGCCGCCGACCGCCAGCGGCAGCGACTCCAGCAGCACCTGGGCGATGATCTTCGCGCGGGTGGCGCCGAGCGCGGCGCGAATGGCGAACTCCTTTTCCCGGGCCGCCGCGCGGGCCAGCAGCAGGTTGGCGACGTTGGCGCAGGCGATGAGGAGCACGCACGCGACGGCCGCGAGCAGCACGAGCAGGGTGCGCTGGAGCGGGCCGGTGACGGACTCGCTCAGGAGCATGAGGTCGGCCCCGATATCCTTGTTCGTGTCGGGATACTGCCGCGCCAGCTGGGCGGTGACCACCTTCAGCTCGGCCCGGGCGTCGTCGAGGGTCATGCCGGGCCCGAGCTTGCCGACGACCCAGGAGTTCATGCGCATGACGCGGCTGCGCAGGATGTCCGTGTCGGCGTCGAGGCCGACCGGCGTCCAGATGTCCGCGCCCCAGAACTTGAACTGCGCCGGCATGACGCCGATGACGGTGTAGGACTTGCCGTCGAGCAGCACGCTCCGCTGGAGGATCTGCGGGTCGCCGCCGAACCGCCCGAGCCAGGCGGCGGCGCTGAGCACGCAGACCCGGTCCGCCCCGGGCCGGTCCTCGGCCTCGGTGAAGACGCGCCCGAGGGCGGGCCGGATGCCGAGCAGGGTCCAGGCGGAGGCGGAGATGGCCGCGCCGCTGACGCTCGCGGGTTCGCTGACCTTGGTCAGGATATAGGCATGGTTGCTGGCGTAGGCCAGCTGGGAGAAGCCCTTCGCCTGGCGGCGCCAGTCGAGGAAGTCCGGATAGGTGACGGGCATGGTGCCGTTCTGGCCGGCGCGGGTCGACCCGATGAAGGTGATGCGGCCGGCATCCGCGTAGGGGAAGGGATGCAGCAGCACGGCGTTGATCACGCTGAAGATGGCCGTGGTGGCGCCGATGCCCAGGGCGAGGACGAGGAGCACGGTCACAGTGAAGCCCGGAGACCTGGCAAGCTGGCGGAGGGACAATTTCAGGTCGGTGAGCATGGGGAGTGACAAGTGAAGTGTGACGAGGGAAGAGAATGAAGTGGTCGGAGGTTTGGGGCTGGTCACAGGTCACTCATCACCGGTCACTCGGCTCGGAGCGCGACCATCGGGTCGACGCGGGTGGCGCGGCGGGCGGGGACGATCGTGGCGAGGAAGGAGACCAAAACGAGGAGCACACTGACCGCGGCATAGGTGAACGGGTCGCGCGCGCTGATCTGGGGGAGAAAATTGGCGATGCCGTTCGCGGCGACCGTGGCGAAAAGGAGGGTCACGCCGAGGCCGAGCGCCAGCCCCAGCCCGAGCTGCCAGGCGACCTGGCGGAAGATCATGCCGAGGATGAGCCGGTGGTTCGCCCCGAGCGCCAGGCGGATGCCGAACTCCTGGGTGCGCTGGTTCACGGCGAAGGACATGACGCCGTAAAGGCCGGACGAGGCCAGGATGACGGCGACGAGGCCGAAGACGGAAAACATGAGCGCGACGACCCGGTTCTGGGCGAGGGCGCCCGCGAGGTTGGTCGCCGGGGTGGCGACGAAATAGAGCGGCAGGTTCGGGTCGACCTGGGCGACGGCGCGGCGCAGCGCGGCGTCATAGGTTTCCGGGCGGGCGTCGCCGCGCGGCTTCACCAGGATGGTGGTGAACTGGGGCCCGTTGACGGCGGTCTTGCCGTCGGCGTAGGCGTAGGTGGAGCCGGTGAGCGGAATGTAGTAGCCGGCATTGTCGTGCTTGGTGTCGAAGGGATTGAGCATGCGCACGTCGGAGACGACGCCGACGATGGTGCGCCACGGGTCGTGGAAGCGGCCGTAGTCCCAGGTCGGGCGGAACCGGCGGCCAAGGGGGCTGGCGGTGCCGAAGAATTCCCGGGCGAACGTGGCGTTCACGACGGCGACGCAGTCGCGCACGTCGTTGTCCTCGGGGGTGAACTCGCGGCCCTCGATCAGTTTCTGGCCGAGAGTGGCGAAGTAGCCGTCGGTTACATTTTCGACGTTGGCGTTGGGCCGGTCCTTGTCGTCCGCGTATGGCCGGCCCTCCAGCTCGATGGTGCCGTTGTTGGCGAAGACCATCTGGAAGCGGCTGGTCAGCGCCGCGCGGTCCAGGGCCGGGTCGGCCCGGAGTGCGCGCAGCAGCTTCTCGTGGAAGCGGAGGCGCGACTCGTTGGTCGGGTAGTCGCCGTCCATGAGCCCGAGGCGGGCGCTGAGCAGCGCGCCCGTGTCGTAGCCGTAGTCGAGGCGCATCTGGCGGGTGATCGACTGCACCTGGAGCAGGGCGGCGATCAGCAGGACGCAGGTGACCAGGATCTGGAAGACGACGAGCCCCTTGGTGACCAGGCCCACGAAGCGGCCGGTGTTGCCGCGGCCGGACTCCTTGAGCACCTCGGCGGGGCTGGCGCGCGAGGTCACCCACGCCGGCAGCAGGCCGGAGAGGACGGCGGCCAGCACCGTGGCGCCGACGACGGCCGCCAGCACCGGGCCGTCGATGGTGAAGCGCATCCAGCTGGGCGGCGGGAATTGGAACGTGAAAACGGCGGCGTTGAGCCAGTCGACGGCCCAGATGGCGAGGCTGATGCCGAGCAGGGCGCCGAGGGTGGCGAGCAGCAGGCTCTCGGTGAGCATCTGGCGGATCAGGCGGCCGCGGGTGGCGCCGAGGGAGGAGCGGATGGCCAGTTCCTTCGCCCGCTGGGTGGCGCGGGCGAACTGCATGTTCATGACGTTGATGCAGGCGATGAGCAGCACGCCGCCGCAGAACGCGAGCATGGTGTAGAGCAGGCCGGCGAGACCGCCACCGGTGAAGAACTTGATGAGCGGACGCACCCAGCCGAGACTGAACTGCTTGTCTTCCAGATAGGTTTCGGAGAGGTGCCGGACGAGCGTGACCATCTCGGCATTCGCCTGCGCGAGGGAGACGCCGGGCTTGAGCCGGCCGACGATGTTCACCGTCTGGATGTTCAGCGTATCGCGCCCCTTGGGCGGGAACTCGGTGTTGATCGGCAGCCAGATCTGCTCGTTCTGCGGGAAGTCGAACTTGGGCGGCATGACGCCGACGATCACGCCCGGGTGGCCGTTCACGCGGACCGCCTGGCCGATGACGTCGGGACTGCCGCCGAAATCCCGCTGCCAGATCGCGTCGCCGAGGATGACCGCGGCCGCCACACCGGGCCGGTCGTCCTCCGGCGCGAAATCACGCCCGAGCACGGGGCCGACGCCGAGCGTACGGAAGAATTCGGCCGAGACATAGGCGCCCTGCAGACGCTGCGCGTTGCCGTGGTAGCTCACGTTGACCGTCGAGCCGTTGAGGTAGGCGCTGAAGAGGCTGCAGGAGGACTGCGCCGCCTTCAGGTCGACATAGTCGTTGGTGCTGATGCGCGCGTTGAAGTTGTTGGGCGTGAAGTTGGCCGGGTCGGCCATCTGGACGTCGACCAGCTCCTCGGCGTGCGGGAAGGAAAAGCCGCGCAGGAGCACGCCGTTGACCACCGCGAACTGGGTCGTGACGGCGCCGATGCCGAGGGCGAGAACGAAGACGGCGAGCGCGCAGAAGGATTTTTCCTTGATGAGGACGCGGAAGCCGATGCGGAGGTCCTGGAGGAAGGTTTCGATGAGCATGGGTGCGTGGGTTGAAAGTCAGGCGGCGTGCAGCGCCACGGCCAGAAAACAGAACACCGCGATGGCCAGCGTGAGCATCGTGTCGCTGGTGATCCGGACGCGGGGTGCGCCGTTCGCGGGGCGCGAGTGAGTGACCAGCCAGTTGTATTCGCTGCCAAGCATCGTGGTGATGCGCGTTTGATTGCACATGCAATGCCAAGCCCGGTGACAGCTGCTAAACGCTGGCCGGCAGTAATTAAAGGAATTTACCGGAAGGAATTAGAAATGCGTTTACCCTGAAAGTGAAATTTTGTTGTCCCGAAACTGGGATAATTCAGGGGACGACATACCAAACGCACCCGATGTCGGCCTTCCCCATTCCCGGTCATGGTATCATGTAGTCTTTGGCCTCAACGCCCACCGTGCTTTGAACGTTGCGAGCGCCTTCACGTCCTGCCGGGAGCGGATACGACCTTCAGGCCGCCTGCAGAAACGCGGCGACGATGGGATGCAGTCCGCCGCGGAGCGCCCGGCGCTCGGGTTGGAAGAGTGTGCCGACAAAGCAGGGATGATGCTCGAGCCGGAACGCGCGCAGCTGGCCCGCCGGGTCGTGGGCGACAAACTTCAGGTCCGTCCCGTGAAAGATCTCCGTGAGGCTGGCATTGAAGCCGTATTGGCAATGGAACTCCTCCACGGACTCGCGTCCGCCGAGGAAGCCGGCGAAACGCTCCGGGTCGGTCGCGATGATTTTTCCGGTCGTGCCGACCAGCGGGCAGCTCAGCCGGCTGATCAGCGGGCCCGGGGCGGCGGGGTTCATCTCGGCGTGTTCGGCGGGATGCCCGAGAACATTCTGCGCATATTCCATGAGGGCGTGCTGGAAACCGCCGCAAGTGCCGAGGAAGGCCTTGGGTGCGACCCGGGCATGGCGGATGGCGCGCAAGGCTCCGGCGGTGCAGGCGTACGGGCTGCCGGGCGCGCACCAGATGCCGGTGGCATCCTCGAGCAACGATCCGGAGGGGCCGTCGCCGAGCATGGCGGTGCCGATCCAGGTGAAGTCCAGGTGCGGATCCAGGTCGCGGCGAAAGCAGGCGATCGAGGCCTCGATGCCCTGATGGGCGGGTTTGGCCAGGTCACGTTCCCCGATGATCGCGATGCGGCGCGCCATGGGGTGGTTCCGGTCGGCGTGCGCTCTATTCCTCGCCATCGTAATAGGCGTGAGGCTCGGAGCGGATCAGACGGCGCTCGGGCGATTGCACCACCCATTTGTTGCTGTCGGGATAATGGCACGACTCCCCGACGGGATTGTCGGCGACGACGCTGATGACCAGGTCCTCCGTGCCGTCGTTGAGCAGCGTGTGCGGCTCCCCGGGAGGGAAGATGAAGGCGTCGCCCGCCGCGATGGGCGAGAGGCCGTCCTTGTGCCGCACGCTCCCGCGCCCCGAGAGCACGTGGTAGAACTCCCATTGCGCACTGTGGGAGTGGAACGGGTAGGGCTTCTGGCCGGGTTGCAGCCGGAGGATCTCGACGTCAAAGGGGTGCCGGAGCAGGAGGTCGGTGGATTTCCGGTCGCGGCCGAGCGCGATGGAAATTTCCTTGCTCGAGCCCGAAAAGTTTCCCTTGGGGGAGGTCCAGGCGTCTTCCTTGATGTCGCGCAGGTTGATGATTTTCATGGGGGGAAGCGGGTCAGATCAGTCCACCTGCAGCGCCACCTTCAGCACGTCGGCCGACGAGGTGCCGACCTGGATCTCGAAGGTGCCGGGGGCGACGGTACGCTGCATCTGCATGTCATAGGCGGCGAGCTTGTCCGGCGTCAGCTCAAAAAACACCGTGCGGGTCTCGCCTGGGCGCAGGGTGATGCGGGTGAAGTCCTTCAGCTCCTGCACCGGGCGGACGGGAAGGCTGACCAGGTCATGGATATAGAGCTGGACGATCTCGTCCGCGGTAACCGGGCCGGTGTTGGTGACGGCGACCGACACGCGGGCGGTGCCGGCGGGCGTGATGGTCGCGGGAGAAACCCGCAGGTCCTGGTACGTGAAATTCGCATAGCTCAGCCCGAAACCGAAGGGATAGAGCGGGGTGGAGTCGGCCAGCACATAGCTGCGGAAGCGCGAGGGCTGGTGGTCGTAGTAAGCGGGAATCTGCCCGACGTCGCGCGGGAACGTGACCGTCAGCTTGCCGCTGGGGCTGGCGGCGCCGAAGAGGACGTCGGCGACCGCCGGGCCGGTTTCCTGGCCCAGATACCAGCCCTCGATGATGGCCGGGGCGGTGGCCTGCAGGTAGGTGATCGCGAGCGGACCCCCGTTGAGGAGCAGCACCACGACGGGCTTGCCCGTGGCGAGCACGGCCCGCGCGAGCTCGTGCTGCCGTCCCACCAATTCGAGGGTGTCGCGGTCGCCGAGGTGGTCCTCGCTCCAGGCTTCACGGCGCAGCAGCTCGTTTTCCCCGAGCACGAGGACCACGGCGTCGCTCTTGAGCGCCACGGCCACGGCCTCGTCGATCAGCCGGGAGTCGTCGGCTGCGTCGTTGAGGATGGGGTTCTCGTTCACGAGCCAGCCGGAGGCGTGGTTGACCGTGAGCGTGCAGCCCTCGGCATAGAGCACGGTGAAGGAGCGGGCGGCGTAATCCCGGATGCCCTGCAGGACGCTCACGCCCGCCATCGGCACGGCGGAATAGCCGCCGAGGTGGATGTCGGCCGCGTTGGGGCCGATGACCGCGAGGGTCCTGAGTTTCGCCGGGTCGAGGGGCAGGGTGTGGCGATCGTTCTTGAGCAGGACCATCGCCTCGACCGCCGCCTGGCGGGCGAGCGCCTTGTGTTCCGCGGTGTTGGTCACACGGGCCTCGAGGTCCGGGTCCGTGTAGGGGTGCTCGAACAGGCCGCAGATAAATTTGACGCGCAGCACGTCCGCCGCCGCCCGGTCGATGGCCGTGAGGGAGACTTTGCCCGCCTTCGCCTCCGCGGCCAGGGTGGCGAAGCAGCGGGCCTTGCCGCCCAGGTCGAAATCGACCCCGGCCTCGAGGGCGAGGATGCCCGCCTCGGCCGGGCCGGCGGCGGCGAGGTGGTTTTCAAAGAGGGTGTCGATGCCGCCGCCGTCGCTCATGACATAGCCGGCAAAGCCCCACTCCGTCCGGAGAATGTCGGTGAGCAGCTTGTGGTTCGCGTGATTGGGGACGCCATCCCAGGCGTTGTAGGAGGCCATGACGGAGTGCGCGTGGGCCTCCTTCACGGCCATTTCAAAGGGATACAGGTGGTTGGTGCGGAATTCCCGGTCGCCGAAGCTCAGCGGGGCGATGTTCCGCCCGCCCTCCGGCTGGCCGTGCCCCGCGAAGTGCTTGAGCGTCACCGCGACGTGCTGCGCGTCGATGAGCGGGCTGCGACCTTGCAGCCCGAAGATCGCGGCCACACCCAGGCGGGCCACGAGCCAGGGGTCCTCGCCATAACACTCCTCGAAGCGGCCCCAGCGCGGATCACGGGCCAGGTCGAGGACGGGGCTCAGGACCTGCCGCACGCCGCGGGCGCCCGCCTCCTGCGCCGCGACCGTGAACACCCGCTCGAGCAGGGCCGGATCCCAGGTGCTGCCGAGGGCGATGGCGGCCGGAAAACTCGTGGCCCCGGCGGCCATGTAGCCGTGCAGGGCCTCGGCAAAGCTGAAGGCCGGGATGCCCAGCCGGGTTTTTTCCCGCAGGAATTTCTGGACGGAATTCAACCGGAGGACCCGCTCGCGCGGGTTGCGGGCGAAGCGGTCATCGCCGGTATAAACCGAGCCGGCGCCGGCGCCCAGGGCCGCCGCGTCCGTGCCCCCGGTGAAATTGTCCTGGGCATCGAACGCCGCCGGATCAGCGATCCGGAAGCCCTGGAGCTGCGCGACCTTTTCCTCGGTCGTCATGCGCGCGAGCAGGTCGCGGACCCGGACCTCGACCGGTTGGGTCGCATCCTGGTAGGGCGGGACCGCCGGCACCTGGGCGCCGAGCGGCAACACGAGCACGAGGACAAGCAGACAGCGGGAGGAGGACGGCGGCATGGGGGGCGGGAATATCCGGCCGGTTGAGGCTGGCCCTGGCCGCGGCCGGATACAATTTCGAATTGAGGCGCGGCCGTTGAACGGGCTCGCGCCGCAGCCTCGCGGCTGGCAGGGTCAGCGGCTGTTCGGCGGTCCCCCTCAACCCCGGTAACCATGAAACCATTTCACCTGCCCCTGCTGCTGGTCGCGCTCGGCCTGTTCACCGCCGCCGGCATCGCGGCCGAGAGGATCGCCGGACGGATTCCCGTCATCCTCGTGACTGACATCGGCACGGATATCGACGACACCTGGGCGCTGGCCATGCTACTGCGCTCGCCGGAACTCGACCTGCAACTGGTGCTCACGGACAGCGGTGACACCCGCTACCGGGCCGCCGTCGCGGCGAAGTTCCTCCAGCAGGCCGGCCGCAGTGACGTGCCGGTCGGCATCGGCCTGCCGGGCCTGATGGGTGATGACACGAAAAACGTGGCGCCGTGGGTGGCGGACTACGACCTGAAGCAATATCCCGGGATGATCCACGCCGACGGGGTGGCCGCGCTGATCGACCTGGTCAGAAAGTCGGCGCCGCCGGTGACCATCATCGCCATCGGCCCGGTGCCCAGCCTGGCCCGCGCCCTGGCGCTGGCGCCGGATCTGGCGGCCCGCTGCCGGTTCGTCGGCATGTTCGGGAGTTTCAACAAGGGATACGGCGACGCAGACATACCCGTGGCCGAGGCCAATGTGAAAGGCGATCCGGCGGCGCTGCGCGCGGTGCTGGCGGCGCCGTGGCGCGACATCCTGCTGACCCCGCTGGACACCTGCGGCGTCGTGCAATTGTCGGGCGCAAATTATCACGCGGTCTGGTGCGCCGCGGACGATCCGGTGCTGCGGCCGCTGATCGAGAGCTACTGCATCTTCGCGCCGCGGGTGAACTGGATGCGCTGTGATTTTTTCACTACACGGTCCACGACGCTGTTCGACTGCGTCGCGGTCTACCTGGCCTATGCGGAGGAGCTGGTGGAGGTGGAAACGGTGTCTTTCGCCGTCACCGACGACGGCTTCACGCGGCGGGCGGCGGCCGGTCCGCTGAAGGCGCGCGTGGCGCTCCGGTGGAAGGATCTGCCGGGCTTCGAGGACCAGCTGACGAAACGGCTGCTGGCGCGGTAGGTCAGACCGCTGGCGGGCGCCCGGGGAGCGCGAGCAAGCTCGCTGGCCCACGGCAAACGCCGGGCCGGTCTCAGGCGGGGCCGCCGAGCTGCTGCAGCATTTCCTTCGCGGGCGCATGCAACTGGTCGGGTGGGATGCGGGCCAGCAGGTCGCGCAGCGTAGCCCACGTGTCCTCCGCGGGTGCCGGCTGGGTGACCACGACGGTGAGCATGACGTGCAGGGCCAGCTGAAAGCAGCCGAGGGCGGAGTCGTTCCGGTCCATCGCGGCGTAGACCAGGCCCGTCTCCCGGAGCAGCGAGCCGTAGGCCAGCACTTTCTCATCCGCTGTTTCCTTCGGTTCGTCCAGGCGCAGGAGCCGGAGCAGTTCCTCGAGGCTGAGGCCCGCCAACTGGGCGGTCGTCCGGGCAAAGAGTCTTTCCTGGGCCTGCAGGGCGAGATCGAGCGCCTCGGTGAAGCGGCCCGCGGTGCGGAACCTCACCATCTGGGCGATAGCCTGCCGCAGCAAGGCGAGAAAGCGGAGAATGTAATCGTCGCGGATGCCCATGCTTACCGGGTAACCACTATTTCCGGCTAATCAACCGGAATGGAGGCGGGAAGTCCGGGGTGAGGAACCATTATCTTTCGCGGATGCTGATCCCACCGTTGACGGTCTCGATGGCGACTTCCGGGCCGGGGCCAGTGCCGATCTCGCCGGAGAGGTGGTGGCTGCCGGACTTGCTGAGCCGGATGGGCTGGTCGATGCGGCTGCCGCCGTTGACCGAGCTGGTCCGGATGCTGGCGCTGGCGCCCTGGGGCAGGGTGACCTCGGCGCTGCCGTTGACCGACTCGAGCTTCACCGCGTGCACCTGCTCGACGGAGGCGAATGCGGCGCGGAGACTGCCGTTGACCGACTCGAGCCTCGTATCGCCCGCGAGGCCGTCGGCCTCGATGCGGCCGTTGACGGTCTCGAGGCTGACCGGGCCGTGGACGCCGGTGACGGTGATGTCGGAGTTGACCGAGCTGATCTTGTCGAGCCGGACGCCGGCGGGGACCATGAGCTTGTAGCGGACCGAGGCGTTGCTCCAGTTGCCGAAGAAGGACCAGGCGCTTTTCTTTGCAAACCTGGTCTTGATGACGATCCGATCGGGCGCGGGGTCGATGATGATTTCCACGCGCTTGAGGTCATCGTCGTCCTTGGCGCGCTTCTCGGCCACGAGCGAAACCCCGGCCTTGTCCCAGGCGGTGATGGTGATGTCGCCGTTGACGTTGTCCAGGCGCACCAGGCCGTCCGGCGTGAGCGGATAGGTGTGGGTGAACGTCTCGGTGACGCTGGCGCGGGCCAGGGAGACGAGTGACAGCAGGGCGGTGAGGAGGGTGATGGATTTCATGGGACGCGGAGGGGAGTGCGAGTGAATGGGAGAGTGAGCGGGAGAGGGAGAGCAAAAGAGCCGGAACTTCCCTGTTATCGGTTTTCCCGCACTTTCACTCTGTCCTGAGGGCGACCATCGGATCGACCCTGGTGGCACGCCGGGCGGGGAGGTAGCAGGCCAGCAGGGTGGCGACACTCAGGAGGAGGGCGGAGAGGCCGAGGGCGAAGGGATCCATCGGGCTGACTTGAAAGAGGACGGCGGCGAGCGCCTGGCCGACGAGCAGCGAGAGGCCGACGCCGGCGCCGACGGACACGGCGGTCTGCAGCGCGCCCTGTTTCATCACGAGGGCGAAGACATCCCCGGGATTGGCCCCGAGCGCCATGCGGATGCCGATCTCGCGGGTCCGGCGCTCGACGACGTAGGACTTGACGCCGTAGACGCCCACGACGGCAAGGAGCAGGGCGATGCCGCCGAAGACGCCGAACATCACGGCGCCGAGGCGGATGACCCAGAGGATGATGCTCTTCTCGAGCATTTCGCTCAGCGGCTGCATCTGCAGGACGGGCAGGTCGGGGTTCAGCTGACGGAGGGCCGTGCGGAGGGTGCCGACGAGGGTGGCGACCTGGGCGGGGTCGCGGGTGGCAAAGCGGGTGCTGAGGAACACGCCGCCGTTGTAGGCCTGGGCGAGCGGCACGTAGATGTGCGGGCCGCCGCCTTCCTTGTCCAGGACGTTGTGGCGATGGCGGTTGACGATGCCGACGACTGCCAGCTCGGCGGGCGAGCCATCGGCGGGAGGCTGGGTGTAGCGCACGTGCTGGCCGAGGGCGTCCTGGCCGGGGAACAGCTTTTTCGCCAGGCCCTCGTCGAGGATGACGGTGTGCGGGGAATCCTTTTCGCGGGCCTCGAGGTCGGTGAAGTCCCGGCCGCGCAACAGGTGCAGGCCGAGCGCGTCGAAGAAACCCGGGGTGACGGCGATGAAGATGCCGCTCTGCCCGGGCTTGGGGGCGTTGGGGTCGGTGGAGTTGGTCGCGGGGGCCGCGCCGGCCGGGACGAGCCGGGAAGTATTGGTGGTGTTGCCGTACGGCAGGAGCGTGGAGAAGGCGGCGGCCTGCACCCCGGGCAGGGCGCGCACGCGGTCGCGGAGGGCGAACATCTGGCGCAGGCCCTCGGTCTGCGGCGTGTTGGCGAGGGTGAAATCCAGTTCGGTCGCCACGACCCCGGCGGGATCGAAGCCGAGGGCGAGGTCGCCGGCCTTGAGTGCGCCGCGGAAAAACAGGCCTGCGGCGAAGAGCAGGATGAGCGAGAGGGTCATCTGCGCCATGACGAGGAGGTGGCGCGGGGCGAAGAAGCGGTTCCAGCGGCCGCGGGCGGCGGTATCGCCGGCCTGCTGCTTGAGGTCGTGGACGAGGTCGGCGCGGGCCGCCTGGAGCGCCGGCCCGAGGCTGGACACCAGGGTGGCGAGCAGGCAGAAGGCAAAGGTGGCCGCCAGCACGGTCGGATCGGGCTGGAAACCGATGGTGAGCGAGAAATTCATCGAGCCCAGCAGGGACTGGAACGAGTGCAGCAGGAGCGAGTTCGACGCCATGCTGAGCAGCAGGCCCGCGGCGCCGCCGGCGAGGGCGAGGACGAGGCCCTCGACGAGCAGCTGGCGGATGATCTGCCCGCGGGTCGCGCCGAGGGCGAGGCGCACGGCCATCTCCCGGGCCCGGGCCGTTCCGCGGGCAAGCAGCATGTTGGCGAGGTTGAGGCAGGCGATGAGGAGGACGATGCCGGCCATGCCCAGCAGCAGCACGCTCAGGAGGGCGATCGGGCCGTCATCGTTCGGCTCCGTGCTGATGCTGAAGCGCGAAGGGATGTGCAGCTGGATCTCGCGGGCGCCGAGGGCGTCCGGCGGCTGGAGGGCGGTCAGGCGCTGCTCGATCACGGGCAGGCGGGTTTTGGCCGACTCCAGGGTGAGGCCGGGCTGCAGACGGCCCAGGACGTTGAGGGAGTAGTTTTTCGGATCATTGAGGTCCGTGAACTGCGCGGCGTCACTCAGCGGGGAGCTGAGCTGGGCGAAGATGCCGAGGGGCAGCCACAGGTCGGGCGCAAGGAGCGAGCTCAGCCCGGAAAAACCCTGCGGCGCGACACCGATGATCGTGTAGGGGCGCGTATTGACGAAGACCGTGCTGCCGATGAAGTCCGCGCGGCCGCCCGAGCGCTGCCAGTAGGGGTAGCTCGCGACGGCGACCGGGGCGTTGGCGTTGGGGCGGGCCTCCTCGGCGGTGTAGAAGCGGCCGGCCACGGGCTTGACGCCCATGAAGGAGAAGAAATTCTCGGAGGTCAGGAAGATGAAGCTGCGGCGCAGACCCTCGTCTCGGCCGAGGCCCGCGAGGGCGAAGGTCACGGCGGTCGCATCGTGGAAGACTTCCTTCGCTTCGCGCAGGGCGGCGTATTCGGCGTAGGAGAACTGGCGGTAGTCCTTGCCGGCGTTCTTGCGCGTGGTGAAGACGCCGACGACCTCGGCCGGCTTGAAGGGCACCACCGGGCGGAGGATCATCCCGTTGACGAGGGAGAAGATCGCGGAGTTGACGCCGATCGCGAGGGCGAGGGTGACGACGGCGATGGCGGTGAAGCCGGGGCTCTTGGCCAGCAGACGGAGGGCGTGGTGAAAATCCTTGGGAAGGTTGGTCATGTCGCGTGGAGGGTGGAAATGCGGTTGGGATGGACCTGTCCGTTGTCTCAACACACACGGCCCGGGGCCGGAGTCGCAACAAATTGAGCGGGCGGGCGGCCCTGCGTCACGCCCCCACCTGCGGGCGGGTCAGTGGGCCAGTTTGGCGTCAAGCAAAGCGCACAGCAGGTCGGGGGCGAGGGAATGCCGGTCGAACGAAAAGGCCGTGCCCTCGGGGTAGTGCTTGGCGGTCCGGAGCAGGGCGGCGGTCTGCCGGGCGAACGGGCCCTGCTTCAGTTCCTCGATGGCCTTCCGGCCGAGGATCAGGGACACGCGGAAATCCTCGTGCTTGGGCACGAGGTAGAGCAGCCGGCGTTTTTTCAGGAGATGGATCTGATACCAACCGGAACGTTCGGAGTACTGCCAGGCGGAGGTCACGGCGGGCTGGGCGGCCCGCAGGTTGGTGACCACGGACCGCAGGGGATCCGCCGCAGGGCCGAGCGCGGTCCACAGTTCGGGCTCGGTGGGTTGCTCATGGGCGGCGGCGGGGAAGGCGGCGGCGGGATCGATGGCGGGCTTGGTTTTCATGGGGGTAAAATCAGGACGGCGCGGGCACGGTCCGGGGCTCAGTATTCCGGCGGCTCGGGAGGCCGGGGGGCGGCGGGCGCGGCGCCGGCGGAGAAGAGCCGCGCGAAGCCGTCGTAGGGGCAGAGTTCGTGCACGGTGAAATCGACCACTCCGCGGCGTAGAAGGGGCAGGGCCGCGAGATGCTGCCGGGCCTCGGCGGCGCTTGCGCACTCGAGCAGGAGGACCGTGCGCCGGTCGGCGGCCGTGAACCAGATGTCGCGGATGATGCCGCGCTGCTGCAGGTCCCAGGTGCCCGCGGCCTCGGCGCGCAGCAGGTTGGAAAGGTCGGGCCGGGGCGGGGCGGGCTGTTCACGTTCAATCGCCAGGATGCGCATGGGGGTGTCCTCCAGGGTCGGGGTTATTCGGCGCGCAGGGCGCGGATGGGATCGATGCGGGTGGCGCGCCAGGCGGGCACCCAGCTGGCGGCCAGGGCCACGAGCCCGAGCAGCAGGGGCACGGTCGTGAACACAGGCAGATCGAAAGGGCTGACCCCATACAGGAAATCGGCGAGAAAACGCGTGCACGCCCCGGCCAGCAGCAGGCCGCACCCGACGCCGGCCGCGGCCAGCAGGATTCCGCGCCGCACGACCATGAGCCGGATGTCGCGGGGCAGCGCACCGAGCGCCATGCGGACGCCAATCTCCTGGGTGCGCTGGCTGACGGCATAGGCCATGACGGCATACACGCCCATCGTGGCGAGGACCAGTGCGACGGCACCCAGCACGACCAGCAGGTTCGACGCGATGCGCTGCGCGAAGAGCGCGCCCCGGATGTGCCCGGTCAGCGGCAGCGTGCCCCAGACGTCGACCCCGGGATCGAGCTCCCGCACCGTCTGGCGGACGAGGGGGGCCGCGGCCATCGGGTCGCCCTTCGTGCGGACGCAGATGCTCAGGTCCAGGTCGGGGACATACTGCCGGTAGGGGAGGTAGAAAAACGCCTCGGGGGCCTCGTTCAGCTGCCGGTATTTGCCCGCGCGGGCCACGCCGATGATGGTCCGGGTCTGGCCGCCGGAGCGGAATTTCCGGCCGAGCGGATCCTGTCCGGGCCAGAATTTCCGGGCAAAGTGCTCGTTGACGATGGCGACGTTCAGCGTGCCGGCCTCGTCGGCCTCGGTGAAGTCGCGGCCGCTGACGAGCGGGATGCCCATCACGGCAAAATAGCGGGGCGAGATGGTGGCATATTCGCAGGTGGGATTCTCGCCCGTGGGCCGGACATAGCCGTCGACGTCCACGCCGTGGCCCTTGCAGCCGGCGAGGCCGAGCGGGAACCAGCTGGCAAAGGCGGCCTCCTCGACGACGGGCAGCCGGGCGAGGCGCTGTTGGAGCTGGCGGTAGAAAATCCGGCCGGTCTGCTCGTTGTAGCCGTTCATGCCGAGCTGCAGTCCGGCGATGAGGACGTGGTCCGGCTTGAACCCCAGGTCGACCTGCCGCGCCCGTTGCAGACCCTTGAGGCAGAGGCCGGCGCCGACGAGGAGCACGAGCGCCAGCGCCACCTCGGCCACCACCAGCCCGCTCCGCAGGCGGTGCTGGCCGGCGCCGCCGGACGAGGTGCGGCCGCCGTCCTTGAGGATCGCATAGAGGTGCGGATGGGCGGTCTGGAGTGCGGGCACCAGCCCGAAGATCAAACCGGTGGCCAGGGTCAGGCCCAGGGTGAGCCCGAGCGTCGGCAGGTCGAGGGTATGGTTCAGGACGACGGGCTGGGGCATCGCCGGGATGAAGCCGGCGATGCTGCCCACGGTCCAGCTCGCCAGCACGATGCCGGCGAGGCCGCCCAGCAGAGCGAGCACGAGGCTTTCCGTCAGCAGCTGCCGGAGCAGGCGCAGCCGGCCGGCGCCGGCGGCGAGGCGGATGGCGATCTCCTTCTGCCGGGTGGCGGCGCGCGCGAGCAGCAGGTTCGCGATGTTGGCCGAGACGATGAGGAGCACGCCGAGGCTGACTGCCAGCAGCAGCTTGAGGACGGGGCCGAGCAGGGCCTGCGCGCCATACGGGCAGTCGGCGTAGCGGACGATGCGGTGATGCACCGTGCGGTTGGATTTCGGATAGGTCGCGGCGAGATGGCCGTCGAGCGTCGCGACCGCGGCCTGCGCCTGCCCTAGGCTCACGCCCGGCTGCAGCCGCACCACGTCGTGGAAGGGGCGGGAGCCGCGGTAATTGAGGGTGCCGTCCGCAGGCCAGCTCGCCACCTCGGTCACCATGGAGACGGGCGCCCAGAACTCGCAGTGGAGCCCGGTCATCGTGCCGGGGAATTCCGCCGGCACCACGCCGATGATGGTGAACGCATGGCGGTTGAGGTCGACGGTCCGGCCGATGACGGCGGGATCGGCCCCGAAGCGGCGGCGCCAGAGCGCCTCGCCGAGCACGAGCACCGGATTGCCGCCGGGCTTGCGGTCCTCGTCGGGCTGGAAAGTCCGGCCGAGGATCGGCCGGACCCCGAGCACGCCAAAAAAATTGGCGGTGGCCACCTGGCCGTAGGTCCACTCGGTGCTCCGGCCGACGGTCAGCGAAGCGGGGGTGATCTGCGAGCCTGCGACGCCGGCGAAGGCCTCGTGCAGCGTGTCGAAGTCGCGCAGGTCAAACAGGGAGAGGCCGCCGCCGCCCTCGTTTGACACGAGCACGGCCATGCGCGGCTGATCGGCGACCCCGGGCAGCGGGCGCTGGATGATGCCGCGAATCCAGCTCAGCACGGTGGCGTTGGCCCCGATGCCGAGGGCGAGGGAGAACACCACGACCGCGGTGAAGCCCGGGGATTTGGTGAGGAGTCTGAGGGCGAGTTTGAGGTCCTGCATGGCTGGTTCCGGGGGACGGACGAACCAGCGTGGAGTGATCCGGGGTTGCCTGAAGCCTAGCACTTCAGTCGGGAAAATCGATCAGGGAGCGGGCGGGCGGGAAGTGAGTCGGGCGGTTAATGCGGGTGAGAAGCGCCGGAAATGGGATTACTCGGCGCGGAGCGCCTCGAGCGGATTCACGCGGACGGCCTGGCGCACGGGCACGAGGCAGGCGGCGGCCGCGGCGAGGCCGAGCACGGCCGGGGCGAAGGCCAGCGTGGCGGGGTCGGTGGCCGCCACGCCATAGAGCAGGCGGCCCACGACCTGGCTGAGGGCCAGGTAGCCGGCGAGGCCGGCGGCGGTCCCGAGCAGCACGAGTCGTGCGCCCGACCGCAGCACGAGGGCGGCGATGTCGCCCGGCGACGCGCCCAGGGCGAGGCGGATGCCGAACTCAGCGGTGCGCTGGGCGACGGAGAAGGCGAGCACACCGTAGACCCCGAGCACGGCGAGCAGAAGGGCGACGCCGCTGAAAAGCGACAGCAGCAGCATGGGGGCGCGGCGCGTCTGGGCGATCTCGTCCATCCGCTGCTGCATGGACTTGATGTCGTACACCGGAAGTTCCGGATCGGCGGAGCGGACGGCCGCGCGCACGGCGGCGGTCATTCCCGCGGGGTCGCCGTCGGTCTTGACGACGAGCATGAAGCTGCCCGGCGCGCGCTGCGCAAAGGGGAAATAGATCGTCTCCTTGGTCACGTTCTCCTCGAGGCTCCGGAACTTGATCGGCGCCACCACGCCCACGATGAGCCAGATAACGGGATGGGCCTCGTCCCCGCCGCGGTTGATGCGCTTCCCGATCGGGTCCTGCCCCGGCCAGTAGCGGTCCACCAGCACCTGGTCCACGATCACGACCTTCTGGGCCGCACCCGCATCGGCGGGGGTGAACAGCCGGCCGCGCAGCAGGGTGAAGCCCAGGGCGGGGAAGTAGCCCGGATCGACGGAACGTTGCTGCGCATGGGGTGAGGCGGCGCCGGGGGGGACGACGATGTCCGGGCTGGAGTACGAACCCGAGCTGTTGCCGTTGGCGAAGGGCAGGACGTCGGTGAGGCCGGCGGCGCGCACGCCGGGGAGGGCCCGCAGGCGGGCGAAGACGGCGTCGGCCAGCGCGGTGCGCTTTTCCGGCCGGTCGTACCTGGCGGGGGGCAGGTCGAGACGCGCGGTGATGACACCACCCGGGCGGAAGCCGGGGTTCTGTTCCTCAAGCTTCTCGAAGCTGCGGACCAGCAGGGCGGCGGTGGAGAGCAGCATGAGGGCGAGCGCGATCTCGCCGACCACGAGGGCGCCCCGCAGCCAGGTGGTGCGGCGGCCGGCGGAGCCGCGGGTGCCGGCTTCCTTGAGCGCGGACGCGGCGTCGCCCCGCGAGGCCGACCAGGCGGGCAGCGCCCCGAAGCCGAGGCCGGTGAGCAGCGCACACAGGAAGGTGAAGGCGAAGACGCTAAAGTCTAACTGCACGCCGAAGGCGCGCGGCAGGGTGGAGAGGCCGAGCGCGCCCAGCATTCCGACGCCCCACCAGGCGACGAGCAAGCCGAGGGCGCCGCCGGTGAGGAAGAGCAGCAGGCTCTCGGTCAGGAGCAGGCGCAGGAGCCGGGCGCGGCCGGCGCCGAGCGCGGCGCGGATGGCGAGTTCGCGCTCGCGGGCGACGGCGCGCGCGAGCAGCAGGCTGGCGACGTTGGCGCAGCCGATGAGGAGGGCGGCGGCCACGCCGGCCTGCACGAGCCAGAGCATGCCGCGGACGTTGCCGACGTTCTGTTCGAGGAAACCCTGCACCCGGCCGCCGAAGCCGCTCGTCTTGTAGAATTCGCGGGAGTCGGCGAGGCGCTCGGCGTTATGCGCCTGGATGACGTCGAGGTCGCGCCGGACGGCGGCCAGGGTGGCCCCGGGCTTGAGCCGGGCGATCATCGAGGAATATTCGTTGCCGCGCTCGTCATCGGTCCTTTCCGCCGGGAGGAAGGTGAACGGCACCCAGGCCTGGGTGAGCGGGCTGGGAAAGTAGAAGCCCTCGGGCATGACGCCGATGACGGTGTAGGTCTCGGTGTTCAGCCGGATGGTCCGGCCGATGAGCGCGGGATCGGCGCCGAAGCGATTTTTCCAGAGCGCGTGGCTCAGCACGATCACATGGTCGTTCCCCGGCTGGGCGTCGGCGTCGGAGAACACGCGCCCGAAGGCCGCCGCGGCCTCGAGCGTGGTGAAGAGGGAGGGTGTGGCACGCAGACCGGTGACGCGCTCCGGCGGGCCGTCGGCGGCGAGGTTGTAGTTCGTGTTGGTGAACATGGCCGCGTCGGCGAAGCCGCTGACGCCGGTGCGGCGGTCAAGGTAGTCGGGGATGGAGACCCCGGCGTTGGGCAGGCCCATCAGCGGGTAGGAATTGTAGACGTAGACCAGCCGGTCGGAGTCGGGCCACGGGTAGGGCTTGAGCAGGATGGCATGGACGACGGAGAAGATGGCGCTGTTGGCGCCGATGCAAAGGGCCAGGGTGGCGATGGCGATCAGGGTGAACCCCGGGGCCTTGAGCACGGAGCGGAGGGCGTAGCGGATGTCGGGGAACATGGGCGTGGAAGCGGGAGCAGGCGGCGCCCGGTCACTCGGCCCGCAGGGCGACGATGGGGTTGACCCTGGTGGCCCGCCGGGCGGGGATCCACGAGGCGAGCAGGGCGACGGCAAAGATCACCACGGTCGTGGCCACCAGGATGGAGTAGTTCTGGGCGATGATCAGGCCGAGGCTCGGCTTGAGCGCGAGGCCGAGCGCATAGGAGCCGATCGCGCCGAGGATCAGGCCGATGACCGTGAGCCACAGGCACTGGCGCAAGACGAGGCGCAGAACGTCGGCCCCCCGCGCGCCGAGGGCGATGCGAATGCCGAACTCCGTCATGCGCTGGCTGACATTGTTGGACACAATGCCATAGAGCCCGACGCTGGCCAGGACCAGGCCGAGCAGCGCGAAGGCCAGCAGGACGCCATTGATCACAATGATATTGTGCAGGAACTGGTCGCGCATGTCCTGCACCGTCCAGACGAGGCGGGCGGCCACGGTGGGGGAGACGTCAACCACGGCCCGGCGCAGGTCGTTGGCGAAGTGCCCGGGGTTGGACCCGCGGACGGCGATCTGGAACCACGACCACGGGGAGTGCGTCATGGTGGTGTAGTACTGCAGGTGGGTGGTGGGCTCGGCAAAGGCGATGGGATCCTCCGCGTCGGCGACCACGCCGATGATCTCCCGCCAGGTGACCTTGCCATCGCCCGCCTTGACACCGAGGCGACGGCCGATCGCGCCCCCGGCGGGCCAGAAGTGTTTCGCCAGCGACTCGTTGACGACCGCCTGCTCCACCGACTGGAAGGAAACGTTGTCGGGGAAGGTATGGCCGGCAAGGAGACGGATGCCGAGGGTCTTGAAATAGCCCGGCGAGACCAGGAAGGCGACGCCCTTGGGCAGGGCGTGGTTGCCGGTCGCATCCTGGCCGTCGATCAGGAGGTCATTGACCGAGCCGCCGCCGGCGATGGGAAACATGGAGGCGATCGTGTGGGCCTCGACCCCGGGAATGGCGGCAAGGCGGGTGGACAGGGCGTCCTGGAAGGCGCGGCGTTTCTCCGGGCTGTCGTAGGCCCTTTCGTCGATCTGCACGTTGGCGGTGAGGATGGACTCGCTGTCCCAATTGGGCCGGGAGTTGATGGTGCGGTTGAGGCCGTGGATCATCAGCCCGGCGACCGACAGCAGGGTGAGGGAGAGGGCGACCTGCCCGATGACGAGGAGGCGGCGGATCCACCCCTGGCCCTTGCCGCCCGTGCTGCCGCGGGACTGTTGCTTCAGGGCCTCGTTGACGTCGGTGCGCGAGGCGAGCCACGCGGGAATCAGGCCGAAGCCGAGCCCGGCGAGGAGGGAGATCCCCGCGGTGAAACCGAGCACCCGGCCGTCGATGGGCATTTCCAGGGTGGAATAAAAGCCCAGCTTGATGTTGCGGCCGATGAGATCGTTGCTCCAACGGGCGATCAGCAGGCCGAGGGCGCCGCCGGCGACCGACAGGATCATGGATTCGATCAGCTGCTGCCTGATCAGCATCCAGCGGGTGGCGCCGAGGGCGGAACGGACGGCCAGGTCGCGGATGCGCGCCGTGGCGCGGGCCATCTGCAGGTTGGCGAGGTTGGCGCAGGCCAGGGCGAGAATCGCCGCGGCGAGGCCGAGCTGCAGGGTGAGGATGGCGATGTTCGCGTTGCCGCCGATGCGCCCCGCCAGCTGGGCGCGGAAGTGATATTGGGGATAGAGCCGCGGGTTTTCCCGGGCCCAGCGCTCCGCCACCGGCGCGAGGCTGGCCAGCGCCTGCGGGAGCGCGACGCCGGGGGCCAGGCGCAGGAAGAGGCCCATTTCCCGGCGGTCGCGGTTTTCCAGCTGATCCTTCGAATTGACCAGGGGGCGGAAATACTGGCCCTCGCCGAAGACAAAGGGCGCGGAGTAGGACTTGGGCAGGACGCCGATGATGGTGAAAATGCGCTCATTGATGCGCAGGGTCTGGCCGAGCACGTCCGGCTTCGCGCCAAACTTCTTCCGCCAGAACTCCTCGGTGATCAGCACGACGGTGTCCCGGCCGGCGACACATTCCTCGGCGGTGAAGGTGCGCCCGAGCAGGGGCGGTGTTTCGAGCACCCTGAACAGATCGGCCTTGGCCGCCGTGCCCTGCACCTGTTCCGGCACCTGATCGGGCCGCGAGACGTTTTCCATCGTGCCGGACGTGGGCGCCATCGCGGTGAAGGCCGGGTTGAGGTGGGCGCGCAGCTCCTCGAGCTCCATGGCGGAGAAGTTCATGAATTCCGCCTCCGGGGTCTGGCCGTTGAGGGTGACGATTGATTCCGGGCGGGGGAAGGGCGCGGAGGCGAACAGCAGCGTGTTCATCAGCGAATACATCGACGTGTTTACGCCGATGCCCAGCGCGAGGGTCAGCAGCGAAATGATGGTGAAGCCCGGCGACTTGAGCAGGGTGCGCAGGGCGTATTTCAGGTTGGTGAGCATGGGCGGGAGGACGGTCACTTCCGCCCGATCATGTCAGCCGGATGAACCACCGCCCGGGCGTCCTTTCCGGCCACCGGGGGCGAAAGGTGGGCGGGCTGCGATGCTCGGGCCGCGGATTCCAGCGGGGAATCGGGCGAAGGAGATTCTTCAGCGGCAAAGATCCGACCGGCGCGGCGGCTGAAGGCGCGGTGCCGGCCAAGCTCTGTCTCAGCGCGTGGGGTCCGATTCCATCTGCTCCTGCACGACGCGGCCGTCGAAGACGTGGACGGTGCGGTCGGCGTTGCGGGCGAAGCGGGCGTCGTGCGTGACCATCACGATGGTCGAGCCGGCGCGGTGGAGCGAATGGAGGAGTTCCATGACGGCGTCGCCGTTCTTGGAGTCGAGGTTGCCGGTGGGCTCGTCGGCGAGGAGGACGGCGGGAGAGCCGGCGAGGGCGCGGGCGACGGCGACGCGCTGCTGCTGGCCGCCGGAGAGCTGGGAGGGCAGGTGCTTGGCGCGGTGGCCCATGCCGACCTTCTCGAGGGCCTCGGTCACGCGCGTCTTGCGCTCGGCGGCGGGCATGCCGCGGTAGGTCAGGGGGAGTTCGACGTTCTCATAGACGGTGAGGTCGCCGATGAGGTTGAACGATTGGAAAATGAAGCCGATCTCGCGGTTGCGGATGCGGGCGCGCTCGGGGAGCGTGAGGCCCTGGACCGGGCGGCCGTTGAGGATGTAGCTGCCGTCGGACGGGGTGTCGAGCAGGCCGAGGATGGAGAGGAGGGTGGACTTGCCGCAGCCGGAGGGGCCGGCGATGGAGACGTACTCGCCCTTGCGAATGTCCATGTGGATGCCGGAGAGCGCGTGGGTCTCGACCTCGTCGGTCAGGAAGACCTTGGTCACGCCTTCGAGTTTGATCAGGGATGTGTTTTCGGTGGTCATGGTGGGGGTGCGGTGGGTTCGGGAGGGAAAACGCGGACGGCGGGCAAAGGTTACATGCTCATTCGGCCGGATCCGATTCGGTGGCGACGAGGAGGGTGAGCAGGGAGAGGATGATGACGGGGGCGAGCATGGGAGGAAGGATGGTGTCCATGGAGCACACGGGACGAAGGCGGAAAGTTTCAGGCATCGGGGGCTATTTCACCGGCGGGTCAATTCAGGCGGATGCGGTCGTTGGCGTCCCACTGGGACATGTCGGAGAGGATCACCCAGTCGCCGGGCTGGAGGCCGCCGAGAATCTCGATCGTGTTGACCGAGCTCCGGCCCAGCTTGACCTGGACGCGGGACGCTTCGGTGGCGGTGTTCTTGTCGCCGTTGGCCTTGAAGATGCCGACCGTGCTTTTTTCCTGGCCGAAGGCCGGCCGGCCGACGTAGACGACGTCGTTCAGGCGCTCCAGCTCGATGGTGCCGTCGACGGAGAGGTCCGGGCGGGAGCCGCGGGGGAGTTCGTTGACGATGGTCACGTCGACGAGGACGGTGCCGTTCTGCACGGCGGGATCGATGCGGGAGACGCGGCCCTCGACGATGCCGTTGCGCGTGTCGATCTGGGCGAGCTGGCCGATGGCGATGTCCTTGGCCTGGGTCTCCGCGATGCGGACCTCGGCCTTGAGCTTGGTCGGGTCGGCCACGCGGGCCAGGTTGTTGCCCGGCTGGACCTGGGCGCCGACCTCGACCTGGAGGGCGGACACCACGCCGGACATGGACGAGCGGACCTGCAGGGCGTCGAGTTCCTCCTTGCGCAGGAGGGCGAGGGAGCGGAGGCGCTCGACCTCGGCCTCCTGGACGGCGAGCTGAGGCTTGATGGATTCCTTGGCGAAGGCGTAGCGCTTTTGCTCGATCTCGTTGCCGTTGGCGGCCTGGGCGGCGGTGGCATTCGCGAGTTTCAGCTCGAGTTCCGAGACGAGCCCGTCGCGGAACAGTTCCTGCCGGACCTCGGCCTGGAGCTTGGTGGTCTCGAAGTCGGACTTCGCGCGGGCGGCGGTCGCCTCGGCGGCGAGCAGCCCGCTCTCGAGCTGCATGCGCTGGTTGGTGAGCTGGGCCTCGGCGGCGCGGAGGGCGGACTCGGCGTTGGCGGAATTGGAGACGACGTCGGGGTTGCTCAGCTCCAGGATGAGGCTGCCCGGCGCGACGACGGCGCCGGGGCGGAGGATGATCTTGTCAACCCGGCCTTGGGTGCGGGCCGCGATCCAGCTGATCTCCTCGGGCACCAGGGTGCCGAGGCCGCGGACCTGGCGGACCATCGGGCCGCGCTTCACCTCGTCCATCCAGACCAAATTCTTGTCGACGGTCGGCGCGGCCGGCTTGAGGCGGGCAAGGGCGATGCTGATGACGACGAGGGCGACGGCGGCGATGACCCCGTAGATGATGCGTTTCCGGCGTTTTTCCTTGGCGGCGTTGGGGCGGGCGATGTCCATTCAGAAGGGAGTTGCCCCGCATATTTGCAGCGTTCGTGCCAAGCGATAGGATAGCTGCAAGCAGTTAACGGCAAGCGACTAGCCCTTGCGGTGGATATTTGGCCATCATGGGTTCAGAGCGAAGCTGGGATAGGCCCGTCCCGAAACTGGGATATGTGGATTGCGCATCGGGGATGCCGGCCGGCCCGGGCGGGCGCGAGTTTGCTCCCACCGTCAAGCACCACACCGTCATCAAACGGGAAGCCTCAACCGGGCGATGCAGCCCGAGGCTCCTTCCCGGTTTTCGAGCGTGAGCGCCCCGCCGTGGTTTTCCGCGATCTGGCGGCAGAGCACCAGACCGATGCCCGAGCCGCTGGGCTTGGTGGTGAAAAACGGGACGAAGAGATTCTGGGTGTTGGCGATGCCGGGGCCGTCATCCTCGACGAAGATTTCGAGCGTGCCGGGCAGCTTGCGCCAGCCCACGCGGACGCCGCAGGTGGGTGGCGCGGACTGGCCGGCGTCGGGCGCGGCCTCGACGGCGTTCTTCACCAGGTTGATGACGACCTGCTCGATCTGCGCGGCGTCGAGCAGCGCGACGACCTCCGGGCCGCCGACGATCTGGACGGCGGCGCGGGTTTCGAGCGAGACGATGCGGTGGAGCAGGGGGCCGATGTCGCACGGATGCTTGCTCGGGGCCGGCAGTTTGGCGAGCCGCGCATAGGACTGCATGAATCGGTTCAGGCCCTCGGCGCGCGCCTCGATGATTTCCAGGCCGCCGCGCAGGTCCTGCTCCCAGTCGGGATCGCGCTGCGGCCGGCGCAGCATCGTGGTCAGGCTGCCCGCGATCGATTTGATCGGGGCGAGGGAGTTGTTCAGCTCGTGGCCGATGACGCGCACGAGCCGCTGCCAGGCCTTCAATTCCTCCTCGCGCAGGGGCTGGCTCAGGTCGGCGATGACGAGGAGCTGGTGCGGCAGGCCCCCCTCGCGAAAGCTGGTGCGGCGCATGCCCCAGCGGCCAGCCCCGCCGGGGAAGGTGCGGGTGAGCACGCGCGTGGCCTCGCCGGCGAGGCAGTCGGCGAGGTCGAGTTCGCCCGCCTGCCGGCCGAGGATCCGTTCGGCGGGCTGCGCGAGGAGCTCCTGGGCGGAGCGGTTGACCAGCCGCAGGGTCGCGTTGGCGTCGAAGGCGAAGATGGCGACGTCGATCTCCTCCATCACGGTGCGCAGCAGGGCGGTGGCCTCGAGGGCGCCGAGCCGCTGTTCCTGCAGCACGCCGGAGAGCATGTTGATCTCGGCGAGGACGTCGCCGAGCGGCTCGTCGCGGCTGGCGCCGCGGGCGCGCACGGAGAAATCACCCTCGCGCAGGGCGGTGAGCAGGTTGGCCATCGTCTGGAGCGGGCGTGTGACCTGCTCGCGCACGGCGAGGGCGAAGCCGAGCCAGCACAGGCCGATGAAGAGCAGGAGCGTCCACTGGACCTTGGGCTGGTAGTCATTCGCCCACAGCAGCCAGACGCTGCAGGCCACCGCGGGCAGGCCGGCGAGCAGCGCATAATAGAAGATGCGCTGTTCGTGGGCGAGGCGGCGGTGTTTGGTCGGGGGCATCAGGTCCGGAGGATTCTAACCACGGATTTCACGGATTGACACGGCTGCCAGGGCAAACATGCGGACGGATTTACCACGAAACCCACGAAACACACGAAATTAGTCGGCCGGGAAAGATCGGTGCCTCCGGGCCCATCCGCGCGATCCATGGTCAGGCGTCAGAGCTTGTAGCGCTCGAGGCGGCGGTAGAAGGCGCTGCGGCTGAGACCGAGCTCCTCGGCGGCCTTGCGGGCGTTGCCGTCGCAGCGGGCGAGGGTCTTCTTGATCAGGAAGGACTCGACCTCCTCGAGGCTCATGTCCTCGAGCCGCGGGGCGGCCTGGCCGGCGTTGAGCCCGAGGTCGGGGGCGCGCACGACCTTGCCCTGGGTCATGAGCACGCCCCGCTCGACCGAGTGGTCGAGCTCGCGGACGTTGCCCGGCCAGGCGTAGTTTTTCATCGCCTCGAGCGCGCCGTCGTCGAAGCCCGTGATGGGCTTGTTGTACCGTTTGACGTGCTGCTTGAGAAAATGCTGCGCCAGCAGCGCGATGTCCTCGCGGCGTTCGCGCAGCGGCGGCAGGTGGAGGTGGATCGTGTTGAGCCGGAAGAGCAGGTCCTGGCGGAACTTGCCGGCGGCGACCTCGGCGTTGAGGTCGGAATTGGTCGCGGAGATGAGGCGGACGTTGGTGCGGCTGGTGCGCGAGGAGCCGACGCGCTCGAATTCGCCGGTCTCGAGCGTGCGGAGGATCTTGGCCTGCTGGCTCATCGGGATGTTGCCGATCTCGTCCATGAACAGGGTGCCGCTGTCCGCGAGCTCGAAGCGGCCGGCGCGGTCGACCTTGGCGTCGGTGAAGGCGCCCCGGACGTGGCCGAAGAGTTCGCTCTCAAACACGCCCTCGGGCAGGCCGCCCATGTTGACCGCGATGAAGGGCTTGCCGGCGCGGACGGAGACGGCGTGCAGCGCCTGGGCGACGACGCCCTTGCCGGTGCCGTTTTCGCCGGTGATGAGCACGTTGGCGTCGGAGGGGCCGACGCGCGCGATGATCTCGAGCACGGGCCGCATGGCCGGGGCCTGGGCGATGAGGGTGGGGCCGCCCTTGCCGCGGAGGATCTGGTTTTCCTGCTCGAGGCGGCGGTAGGCCCGCACGGCGCCGGCGAGTTCGATCTGGTTCTTGACGATGGCGAGCAGGCGCGGGTTTTCCCACGGCTTGGTGATGAAGTCCTTGGCGCCGCGGCGCATCGCCTCGACCGCGACCTCGACGCTGGCCCAGGCCGTCATCACGACGACGGGCAGCGTGGCGTCGGCGGCCTGGAGTTTGGCGAGCAGCTCAAGGCCCTCCTGCCCGGAGGTGGTGTCGCGCGTGTAGTTGAGGTCGATGATGGCGAGGGCGAAATCACGCGCCTCGACGGCCTTGATCACCGCGGCGGGGGACTTGACCGTCTCGATCTGGTAGCCCTCGGCCTTGAGGAGCAGGCGCATGGCTTCCAGCACATCGGGCTGGTCGTCGGCGACGAGGATGCGGTGGGGCGCGGGATCGTTGGCGGCCATGGGGGAAAGTGACCAGTGACGAGTGACGGGTGACGCGTGTCAAGCGTGCGGCCCGCGCCGCCGGCGTTCAGGCGGCGAGGCGGTCCGGCTTGACGGCGTCGGGGCGGGTGGGTGCCGGCAACGCGGGCCGGAGCAGCCGGCCCGGGGGCGTCAGGCGGCGCCGCGGGCGGGAATAATCGAAGGCGGCGAAACCGAGCAAAGCCACGGAGGTTCCGAGGCCGACGATCACATCGCCCCGCAGGGCCGCGGTGAACGGGGCGTTGGCGAAAGAGAAGACAGCCGCGCCGGCAGCACCGGTGGCGAGGATCTGGAGGAGAAGCGGGTTGAGCTTGTTCATGGCAGGAAGGGTGGTGGCCCATCCTGTTTGCTAGCGTCATGCCAACTCTTCCGGTTGCGCCATTACTGAAGGCGGACCAGCCGGATAAGCAGTTTCCGCTCCGGATCAGGCGGAGGCGCGCGGGTGAAAATACTTCGCCCGCGGGAAGCGCGAATCCCGCGATTGGGACGCCGGGCACCGGGTGGGGACTATTCGTAGCGCAGCGCGTCGATCGGATCGAGCTGGGCGGCCTTGCGGGCCGGGTAGAAGCCGAAAAACATGCCGACGGCGGCGCTGAAGATGAAGGCGACCAGCACCGAGGCGGTCGAGACGAGCACGGGCCAGCCATACAGCCGGGAGATGAGCCGGGAGGAGCCGATGCCGAGCAGGATGCCGATGATGCCGCCCATCGAGCTGAGGATGACGGCCTCGATCAGGAACTGCAGGAGGACGTCGCTGCCATGCGCGCCGACGGCCATGCGGATGCCGATCTCGCGGGTGCGCTCGGTCACGGAGACGAGCATGATGTTCATGATGCCGATGCCGCCGACGACGAGCGAGACGCCGGCGATGGCGGCGAGCAGCAGGGTCAGGGTCTGCGAGGTGGCGGTCGCCGCGGCGGCGATCTCCTCCTGGTTGCGGACGGTGAAATCATCGGTCTGCTCGGTGGTGCGGTGCCGCTGCCGGAGCAGCGCGGTGATGTCGGCCTGGACGTTGTCGACGGTGTCGGCGGTGGTCGCCTGCGCGTTGATCGAGCGCAACATCGTCTGCTTGGTCACGCGCTTCATGGCGCTGGTATAGGGGATGATCACGACGTCGTCCTGGTCGGAGCCCTGGACGGAGAGGCCTTTGGGGGTGAGGACGCCGACGACGCGGAACGGTTGGTTGCGGATGCGCAGGGTCTGGCCGATGGGGTCGTCGTCGGGGAAGAGCTGCTTGACGATGGTCAGGCCGATGATGCAGACCTTGCCCACGCTGCGGACCTCCTGGTCGCCGAACATGCCGCCCTCCGCCAGCGGCCACTGGCGGATGTTGAGGTAGTCGGCCCCCTCGCCGAAGATGGTGGTGGACCAGTTGAGGCCGTTGGCGAGCACCTGCGCGCTGCTGCGCACCTCCGGGCTGATGCCGGCCAGGTTCGGGATCTCGCGGCCGATGGCCTCGGCGTCCTCGACGGTGAGCGTGCCGGCGCCGAACGCGCCGCTGCGGGCGCCGCCCTGGTTGAAGCTGCCGGAGAAGATCAGCAGGACGTTCTGGCCGAGGCTGGCGATCTGCGCCTCGACCTGGGATTTCGCGCCGTTGCCGATGCTGACCATGGCGATGACGGCCCCGACGCCGATGATGATGCCCAGGGCCGTGAGGATGGACCGCATGGTGTTGCGCCGGAGGGCGCGGAGGGAGACGGTGACGGTGGAGCCGATGCGCATGGGAGGATCAGTCGGTGCCCGTGAGTTTGGCGGCGGCCTCGGCTTCCTGGATCTTCCGGATTTCCGTCTCGGCGATCGAGCGGGTGGCGACCTGGATGTCGTTGACGACGCGGCCGTCGCGGACGATGAGGTTGCGCCGGCAGTAATGGGCGATGTCGAGCTCGTGGGTGACCATGACGATGGTGATGCCCTGGTCGTTGAGCTGCTGGAAGACGCCCATGACCTCGATGGAGGTCTTGCTGTCGAGGTTGCCGGTGGGCTCGTCGGCGAGGAGGACCTGGGGTTCGTTGACCAGGGCGCGGGCGATGGCCACGCGCTGCTGCTGGCCGCCGGAGAGCTGGCTGGGGAAATGGTCGGCACGGTCGGAGAGGCCGACGATGCTGAGGCAATGCAGGGCGCGCTCGCGCAGCTGGGCGCCGCTGCCGCGGTGCTTGCCGTAGAGCATGGGCAGCTCGACGTTCTCGAGGGCGGTGGTACGGGCGAGGAGATTGAAGCCCTGGAAGACGAACCCGAGTTTCTCGTTGCGCAGGTCGGCCAGCTCGTTGCGGTCGAGGCCGCCGATGTCGATGCCGTCGAGCAGGTAGGTGCCGCGGGTCGGCCGGTCGAGGCAGCCGAGCGTGTTCATGAGGGTGGACTTGCCCGAGCCGCTGGCGCCCATGATGGCCATGAACTCGCCGCGCTGGAGTTCCAGCGAGATGCCGCGCACGGCGTGCACCTGCACCTCGCCGGAGTCATAGATCTTGTGGATGTCCTGGAGCTGGACGACGGGAGCCATCGGGGAGGAGCGGGGGATTAGAAGCCGCGCCGCTGGCCGCCGGCGGCGCCGGCGTTGAAGGGGTTGGCGGCGCTGGGGGCCGCGCTCTTCGCGCCCTGGACGATGATGCTGGTGACGACGGTGTCCTTTTCCTTCAGCCCGTCGAGGACCTCGGTGGCGATGCCGTCGCTGATGCCGAGCTTGACGGTGACGGCCTGGAGCTGCGGCGCGGCCGGGTCGCCGACGAGCTTGTAGAGGGTGCGGGTGACCGGCGCATTGCTGGCGCGGTCGCGGTTCCCGCCGCCGCGGCTGCCGAACTGCGAGAGGTCGATGCCGCGCTCCTTGGCCAGCTGTTCCATCTTGGCGCGCACCTCGGGCGCGGGCGGGCCGTTGCCGCGGACGAAGCCGGCGTCGGCCATGAGCTGCTGCATCTGCTTGCGGCGGTCCTCGTCGCTCAGGGGCTTGGCGGCCGGGGTCTCGCCGGGCTTGGCGGCGTCGGCGGCCGGGAGGGCGACAATGCCTTCGGGCAGGCGGACACGGAGCGCGCTGTTGGCCACGCGCAGGGCGTCGGCGCGGTTGGCGACGATGATGGAGACGTTGGCCGTCATGCCCGGGCGCAGCTTGAGGTCGTCGTTGCGCACGTCGATCATGGTGTCATAGATGACGACGTTCTGCGCGGTCTTCGGGGAATTGCGGATCTGGGAGACGATGCCGCGGAACTGGCGGTTCGGGTAGGCGTCGACGGTGAAGTTGACGTTCTGGCCGTTCTCGATGTTGCCGATGTCCGCCTCGGAGATCGCGGCGTCGATCTGCATGTTGCGGAGGTCGTTGGCGATGATGAAGAGGGTGGGGGCGCTCAGGCTGGCGGCGACGGTGTTGCCGACGTCGACCTGGCGGGAGATGACGGTGCCGTCGATCGGCGAGTAGATGGTGCAGCGGGAGAGGTTGACCTTGGCGGTCTCGTTGGCGGCGGACTGGATCTGCACCTGGGCGGCGGCCTGGGCGAGCTGGGCCTCGGCGGTGTCGAGGTCGCTCTGGGCGATGAGAGTCTTCTTGAACAGTTCGCGGGAGCGCTCGGCGTTGGCCAGCATGAGCTGGTAGTTCGCCTTGGCGTTGGCGAGCTGGCCCTCGGACTGCAGCAGGGCGGTCTTGTAGCTGGAGGGGTCGAGTTCGGCCAGGATCTGGCCCTCCTTCACGGTCGAGTTCCAGTCCACATAAAGTTTCAGGATGTTGCCGGAGATCTGGCTGCTGACATTGACATTCAGGACCGGGGCGAGATCGCCCGTGGCGGTGACCGTCTGGGTGATGGTGCCGCGGGCGACTGCGACGGTGGAGAATTCCGGGGCCTTGGCCTCCTGTGTGGAGCGGTAGTAATAATAGCCGCCGGCGCCGGCCGCGGCGATGACGGTGAGGATGACGATGTTTTTGACGAGGGAGCTGCCCTTGGAAGCCATGATGGAGGAAGGTGGTGGATAATTTGAACCAAGACAATTGCGACCTTGCCCTGGACAGCAGGATGACGGTGGGCGGGTCCGGAAGTTTCAGCCGGCGGGGGGAATTCCCGGCCTGACCGCGGCCCGGCTTCAGCGCGTCGCGTGGGCCTTTTGCAGGGCTGCGGCGACATTGGGCGGAACAAATTTCGTGACATCGCCGCCGAGCTTGGCGATCTGCTTGACGAGGGAGGAGCTGGTATAGCTGTAAGCCTCGTTCGGCATCACGAAGATCGTCTCCACCCCGGGATCAAGGTGGCGGTTCATCAGGGCCATGTTGAACTCGAACTCGAAGTCGGAGAGGGCGCGCAGGCCGCGGATGATGGCATGCGCCCGCTGCTTCCGGGCGAACTCGACGAGCAGGCCCTGGAAGCTCACGACGTCGACGTTCGGGAGACCGGTCAGGTTGGCCTTGATCAGCTGCACGCGCCGCGCCGGGGTGAACAGCGGCGCCTTGGCCGAGTCGATGGCGACCGCGACCCGCACGTGGTCGAAGAGCTTCGCCGCGCGCGCGAGCACGTCGCGGTGCCCGTTGGTGAAGGGATCGAAGGTGCCGGGGTAGATGCAGAGTCTCATGGGACGGGTCGGCTGAAGGATTGCCGGGCCGCATCCTATGGCGAGGACGATTTGTGTCAAATCCGGGCCCGGTCCAACCAAGGGATTGCCAAGCGGACGGCGGGTGTCTCTCCTGCCGGGCATGCGCTTTACCCTGGCCAACTGGATGACCGTTTCCCGGATCCCGGCCATGTTCGTGATCGTGTGGCTGATGAACCGGAATTTTCCCTGGGCGGCCACGGTCGCCTTCTGGCTGTTCATCGCCGCGGCGCTGACCGACTGGTTTGACGGCATGGTGGCGCGGGCGCGCGGCGAGGTGTCCTCCTTCGGCCGCTTCATGGACGCGGTGGTCGACAAGGTGATGGTGATCGGCCTCATGATCGCGCTGGTGGTCGGCCATTTTTTCCTGGGCTACGAGAACGTCGCCCTGCTGCTGCTGCTCTGCATCCTCGGCCGGGAATTCATGGTGTCCGGCATGCGGATGGCCGCGGCGAAGAAGGGCCTGGTGGTGGAGGCGGACCAGGGCGGCAAGGTCAAGACCTTCGTGCAGCTCAATGCGATCGGCTGGCTGCTCGGGGCGCGCATGATGGCGCAGGATTACGGCGACCTTTTCTCACCCGCCGACCGCCGGATCATCGGCGCCATCCATGTCATCGGCATGGGGCTGTACCTGCTCTCGGCCATCCTGACGATCACGTCCGGCATCTCCTATTTCCGGCAGCACGGCCACGTGGTGCTCGAGTGACCGATGAAACTCGTGCAGCCGAAATGGCCGCGGTCCCTGCCGACGAAGTTCGTCGTCGGCATCGCCACGCTGGGCCCGGTCGGCCTGAAGCTGCCGGCGCCGGGCACCTGGGGGTCGGTGGCGGGGCTGCTCTACTTCCTCGTGTTTTTCCAGCCGCTGGGCGCGGGCCCGACGCTGCTGCTCACGGCGGCCGCGGGTTATGTCGCCGTCGCGTTCTGCGGCGAGGCGGAGATCCGCCTGGGCCGCAAGGATCCGGGTCAGGTGATCCTCGATGAGTTCGTGGTCATGCCGCTATGCTTCCTCGGCTGGCGGCTGGTGGCCGGCGCCGGCTGGCCGCACTGGGCGGTGTTCCTCGCGGGCTTCGGGCTGTTCCGGTTCTTCGACATCCTGAAGCCGCTCGGCATCCACCGGCTGCAGGACTGGCCCGGCGGCTGGGGCGTGGTGGTGGACGACGTGGCCGCCGCCCTCGCGGCGTGCGCCACCCTCCACCTGGCCGCCTGGCTCTGGACGCTGCGCTGAACCCGGTCAGTCCTGGCCGTAGACCAGGATCTTGAAGCTGCCGGGGATCATCTTCGGGCGCGGCGCGCGGGTGCCGGCGGGGGGCGGCGTCGCGGGGGGCGCCTCAAACCGGGCGGAGGCGAGGTAGATTTTGTGCGTCGCGGGATCCAGCGTCATGGTGCGCGCGCTGCGCTCGGTGGCCAGGGTCTGCACCACGGTGAACTTGTCCGGCGTGTCCTCGTGCGCGATCGTGACGACGCCGCTGCCGGCGGACGCGAAGGCCAGCTGCGTGCCGGGGTCGAACGACGTGGCGTCGATCCCCTGGGCGGCGTCAAGGCTGGCGACGACCTTGCCCGTGGTGCTGTCCAGGATGATCACTTTGGCATTGCCGCAGCCGAGAACGAGCCGGTGGTGGCCCGGATCGATGGCCAGGCCGGTGGGTTCCTCGCCCGGGGCAATGGGCCAGCGGTTGACGATCCGGTGGGTCGCGGTGTCGATCGCGACGAGCTCGCTCTTGTCCTCGATGTTGGCGTAGACACGACCCGCCGCCGGATCGGCCTGGGCGAACTCCGGCTTGCCGCCCATGGGGATCGTGGCGATGATCTTGCCGGTGGCGGCGGCGAAGACCGTGGCCGTCTGGCCGCGGCCGTCAAAAGTATAGACCTCCTGCCGGCCAGGCTCGTAGAGGATGGCGTCGGGATTCTGGCCGGTGGCGACCTTGGCGAGGGTCTGCAGGGTCTTCAGGTCGACGATGCTGGCCGTGTTCTCCCGGCCGTTGCTGGCGAAGCCGCGGCCCAGTTCCGGGGCGAGGGCAATACCATGGATGCCCGGCGTGTCCGCCACCTCGCCGACGACGGTGTCCGTGGCCGTGTCGACGACGACGACCTTCGTCGCGTGCGACACATAGAGGCGGTGGCCGGCGGCGTCGACGGAGAGGTAGTCCCAGCCGCCGTCGCCGCCGATCGGGATTTCCTTTATGAAGTGGTAGGTGCCGGCCGCCCGGCAGAGCGGGGAGGCGGCCAGGAATAGCAGGGCGAGCAGCACGACGATGGAGGACGGGTGGGGAAAGGTTTTCATGGAATCAACACGCAGACGGTGAGGCGCGGGGCGGATTCATCCTTCAATCGCCGGTGATGGGGTGGCGAGCACATATTCGGGGCTGCTACCCTCGAATGCCAGAAGTCAGCCGGCCGTCGCTATCTGGTACTCGCCCGGAGTTTGTCCATGACCTGGCGGAAGGTGATTTCGGCCCGCACCCGCGATCCCAGGGAGAGATCAAAACCGTCCGGGCCCCAGCTGGCGTTGGCGTTGAGCCCGACGATCCACTGGGTCTTGGCATGGAAGGTCAGCTTCTTCGGCACATACCACAGCAGCCCCGGCTGGAGCAGGTAATAGGGTGTGGGATGATTCGTGATCAGCGCGGAGGTCGCGTAGATGCCGGTGAGCGTCCACTTGAGCTGGCCGGCGTCATAGACGCCGCCGGTGGTGAACGAGAGGGTGTCATCATGCGGCTGGTTTGTGCCCCAGGTTCCCCGCGCCGAGCTGTCGCTGACGACATCCACGCCCAGGCCGGCAAAGGTGCTCAGCCGGGGGATGCTGGTCCAGAAATGCTGCACGACGACCGTCGGGGTGACGTGGTTGTGCCCGTCGGTCATGTCGAGCGGGGGGTGCCCGACCGGCAGGTCGAGGTTCAGGCCCAGGCTGGTCTCGTAGTCCGCCGTGGGCCAGCGCTCAAAGACGTATTTCGAGCCGAACCGGAACTTGCCGATGCCATACCCGGCGGATCCCCGCAGGCCGTGGGTGAAAAAGGTGTCGGCCTCGCCGCTGACTTCAAAATCCTCGTCCAGAGCCCAGCGCAGGCCCGTGTCGACGCGCAGGTAGTCGCGCCGTACCAGGTCGCCGAAATGCGCGCGCAGGATGAATTTCACCGCGCCGGGCGAGTCGAGCTGCGGCAGGTCGCCGCTGAAAAGTCCGCTCACGCGCGAGAAAAAGGGCCGGGCCGCCGGCGGTGCCGGCTCATCCGGACCGGGAACCATCTGGGCCCGGCCGGAAACACCCGCCAGCGCGAAGGCCAGGAGGGGGATGTAAGGTCGGAACATGGCGTCAGGGAAGGAGCTGGAGGCGGTCGAAAGGCAGCCGGACCAGGAGTCCCTGCTGCAGGACGTCCACTGACACCACAATGCCCTGCGGGTTCGCCGGATCATCGACATAGCCCTCGAGGCCGTGCAGGGGGCCGCCTTGGACGCGCACGTGCGTGCCCTTCCGCATCAGGGGGTGCAGCGCCGCCTCCAGGCCCGAGGCGCAGATGAGCCGGACGTCCTCCAGCTGCCGCAGGAACTCCGGCTCGTTGCCCACCAGCAGGGCGCGGACGACAAGATCCTGCTGATAGATGCGCTCCTTCCGTTCCGGCTCGAGCCGGGCGAAGACGTAGCCGGCGAAGAGCGGCTTGGTGAAGGTCTTCTTCTGTGCGCCGTAGCGGCGCACGCTCTGGATGAGCGGCAGGTAGTGGGCGAATTTTTCCCGCCCGAGCAGCGCGGCGAATTTTTTCTCGCAGCGCGGCTTGGTGTGGCAGACGAACCAGCGCGGTCCGGCGAAGTCGGGCAGGTGCTGGCCCATGGGTCAGGCGGAAACCGGCCGGCGGCCGGAGGCGCGGGGGGACGGAGGCTGGCCGCGCCCCTCGGACGTGGCATCACCTCCGCCTGCGCCGCCCGTCTGCGCCCCGGCCTGGCCGACGATGGCTGAGCTCTTGATGATGCGACCCATCGTGGTCAGATCTTCGCCAGCCGGCGCAGCGCGTCGACGTAGCCGGGGAAGCCCCGGCCCGAGATCATGGCCAGGCAGGCGCCGGCGGTCAGGGATTTCCGCCGGAATTTCTCCCGCTGGCTGATGTCCGAGATGTGGACCTCGACCGCCGGCAGGTCGGCGCTGGCGAGCGCGTCGTGCAGGGCGATGCTCGTGTGCGAATAGGCGCCGAAGTTCACGATGAAGGCCTCGATGCCGCGGTCGGTGAGCGCGTGGATCTGGTCCACCAGCGCGCCCTCGTGGGCCGACTGGAAGAACGTGACGGTGAAGCCGAGTTTCCGGGCCTCGGTGCGGATCAGCTTTTCCAGGTCACGGAGCGTGGCGGTGCCGTAGATCTCCGGCTGGCGGCGGCCGAGCCGGTCGAGGTTGGGGCCGTGAAGGATGGCGATTTTTTTCATCGGGCGGGGTCACCACGAAACACACGAAATACACGAAGGGGGGAATCTTATTCGTGCGGAGGCTTGTTTCGTGCGGGCTAGAGGGGGTTGTCGGTTTCGATGAACTCCCAGGGCAGGTGGAATTTCTTCGCCAGCTCGGCGGCGAGGGCCTTCACCCCGTGCATCTCCGTGGCGTAGTGGCCGCAGCAGATCAGGTTGAGCTTGTGCTCCTGGGCGTGGTTGAACCACTCCTCGCGGAGCTCGCCGGTGACGAGGGTGTCCACCCCGGCCGCGAGCAGCTGGGGCACGGCGCTGTTGCCGCTGCCGCTGCAGAAGCCGACGTTTTTCGGCGCGGCCGGGCCGCAGTCGATCGCGACGACCCGCGGATAAAGCTCCTCCAGCCTGGCCTGCAGCTGGGCGCGCTTCAGCCTGTTGGCGGCGATCCAGCCGATGGGTTCGCCCTCGTGGAAGAGGAAGGGGCGCTTCGCCTTGAGCCCGAGCTGGCGGGCCAGCAGCACGTTGTTGCCGATCTCCTCATGGGCGTCGAGCGGCAGGTGGCTGGAATAGACCGCGCAGTTGCCGTTCACCAGCGCGGCAAAACGTCCGTACACGGCGCCCGTCAGCGGCTGGACGCCGCCCCAGAAGAGGCCGTGGTGCACGATGAGGAAGTCGATGCCGCGCTCGACCGCCTTTTCAAAGGGCACGAGGCCGGCGTCCACCGCGGCGCCGATCTTCGTCACGCGGCCGTCGTTCGCGACCTGCAGGCCGTTGTGGGCGCCGGGGAAATCCTTGAAGGCGGCGCGGCGGGTGCGCTTGTCGCAGTAGGCGGTGACTTCATTGAGGGTGGGCATGGGGCGGGAGGCCGATCCGGCAACTATGTGCGCTAAAGCCCGCGCCGAAACTCACGAGCCAAAAATCACCGGATTCGTCCGGCGCGGCCTCCCGGAGGGTCTCCTCCAGGGCGAAAAGCACCGCCGGGCTGCTCATGTTGCCATGGTCCCGCAGCATCCGCGCGCTGGCCTCCAGCGAATGCGGTGCGAGGACCGGCGCCAGCGCCTCCAGCACGTCGCGACCGCCCGGATGGGTCACGACCCGGGCCACGGGCCGCGGGCCGCGTCCGGCCCAGAGGCGGGCCACGGCGCCGGCCGCCAGTTCGGGCACGGAGCGGTGCAGCAGGTTCCGCAGCTTGCCGTCGCGCTGCTCAAAACGCAGCTTGTCCCGGTCGCCGGGCAGGTGGAGGGTGTTGAAATCAAAGCAGCCCATCCCGGTCGGCCCGGGCGTCGCGCGCCAGATCGTGGCGGCCGCCCCGTCGCTGAAAAGGCACGCGCTGATGAGCACACCGGGGTCGTCATCGAGATAGAATGCCGCCGAGCAGACCTCGAGGGCGATGCACGCGACGGTGGCCTCCGGCTGCGCGCGCAGGACATGGCTGGCGGCGCGCAGCGTCGGGATGGCCGCCCCGCAGCCGAGGCCGACGAGGTCCTGCAGGAAGACATTGGGCCGGAGACCGAGCTGTTCCGCCACGTAGCTGGTCAGCCCCGGGCAGAGGTAGCCGGTGCAGGTGCAGATCAGCAGCGCATCCAGCCCAGCCGGGTTGATGCCGGATTTTTCCAGCGCCCCCGCCAGGGCCCGGGCGGCGAGCTTTGGACCTTCCGCGCGAAACGCGGCGTTGAGCTGGTCGGACGTCAGGTCGAAAACCCCTTCGATGTCCGGCACGGCGAAATGCCGCGTGGCGATGCCGTGGTCGCCCTTCAGGATTGTCTGCAGGATGAGTATGGAACGCTTTTTCAGGCGCTCGCGCGTCTTCGAGCGCTGCATGACTTCCCAGCATTCCCGCTGGGTGAAGACGGCCGGGGGGGTCGCGGTGGCGAGGGCGTGGAGATACATGGTCGGTGCTAGTGGAGGACGGAGTAAAGTGGCCGGAGCGGAAGCAGACGAGCCCGGGCCAGGCGCGTGAGCCACCGCTGGCGCGGCGGTTGCAGCAGGAAGGGATGGAGCAGGTCCGCCGCGGCCAGCCGCAGCCGGAAATGGCGCGCAAGTACAAGCTGGATGGCCCGGGCGGTTTCGGGCCAGGGTGCGGTGCCGCCGGCGTAGGCCAGGAGCGGCTCAAGTGCGATTTCGGCGCTCTGGAAAGCCATGGCCATGCCGTTGCCGGTGAAGGGCGGAACCATCGCACAGGCGTCGCCCAGGGCGAGGGGACCGGCGGCCGGGACGTGTGGGTCGAAAGCCACGCCGGCCACGGCCGCGAAGGACGCCGGGTCGAAATCCGCGGCGGCCAGCCGGTCGGCGAGTTCGGGGAGCCCCGTGGCCCGCAAGTAGGCGAGGAGCAGGGCGGCGCCCGGGGCGGCGAGGTCGCGGCGGCGGAACAGGCCGCACACATTCACGCGCCCGTCCTCCACCCGGGTGAGGCCGAGGTAGGCTTCGTCGCCCAGATGCAGCTCGAGGTCGCAGTGCAGCGGGAGGTCGCGGGCGTGGATTTTCAAGCCGAGCCAGGGCGACGCGGCCCGGCGGCGGCCGGTGGTAAAAACCCGGCCCGGGGCCGGGGCGAGGGTGGCGACCCGGGTGTTGGCGTGGAGCTGGCCGCCGGATTCCACCAGCGCAACCGCGAGTCGCGCATCGAGCCGGTGGCGGCTGATGGCCCGGGCGGGGGCGGGCAGGTGCTGCCGCCGCACCGGTTGTCCGTCGATGAACCAGGCCACGTCATGGTGGAGGAGAGCATCCTGCAGGTGCGGCGCAAGGCCCAGCCGCGCGACGGTGTTCGCGGAGAGTCCCGTGATGAATTCGCCACAGACGCGGTGGCGGGGATAGGCGCCCCCCTCGAACACGGTCACCGGTACGCCGGCGCGGCGCAGCGCCAGCCCGAGCGAAAGCCCGGCGAGTCCGCCGCCGATGATTTCGATGGGCAGCAAAGGCTTCATGCCCGCCGGGCCACCATCCGATAGGAACCGAGCATGGTGCTATGACAACGGCAGTCCCAGTCGGGTTGCGTCAATCCGAGCAAGCGCGGCAGTTCGTCGCCGCGAAAACCGGCCGCCACGCTGACGTGGGCGTCGTGCAGGCTGACGTGATTGGCGCCGAGCAGGGGGGCGACGGTGGCGAACAGGACCTGCGAGCTGCGCCGGCGCAGCGGCTCGCAGGCCAGGATCAGCCGGGCCGAGCGGCGCAGTTTTTCGCCCAGTGCGGCGAGCTGGTCGGCGGTGAACTGATGGAAGATGAGGTTGCCGAGGATCACCGGGTATTCGTCGTAGCCCGCGAATGCGAGCAAGTCGGCCCGATGCCAGCGGCGGTGGGCCGGCCCGTTTGGCGGGGCGGGCCAGAGGTCGAGCCCGTCGGCCGCGATCCCGCCCGCAGCGAGCCGATCGCCCAGTTCGCCGGTGCCGGCGCCGAGCTCGAGGATTTTTTCGGCTGGCCGCAGCCGGTCGGGCAGGGTGCGGGCAAACCACCGGTGGTTGCCCATGGCCAGGTTGGTCAGCCGCAGGTCGCGCCGGTTGTGCCGGGCATCCGGATGGTCCACCGGAAGCGAATCGAGAAGCTCGGGTTCAAGCTGGCGCTGCATGCGGAGAGGAAGGTTGCCCAGATCGGAAGACTTGTCCAACGTGCCCTGCATCCGCATGAACCCGACCCCGAGCCCCATCGACCTCATTGCCCGGGCCACCGAGGCCTTCCCGCACCGCCCGAGCTGGGACGAGTATTTCATGGCCACGGCCAAGCTCATCGCCTCCCGCTCCAACTGCGAGCGGCTGAATGTCGGCTGCGTCATCGTCACCGGCGGCGACCGCAAGAACCGGCTCGTCGCCGCCGGCTACAACGGCTTCCTGCCCGGCACGCCGCACGCCTCGCGGCTCCGCGACGGCCACGAGCAGGCGACGGTGCACGCCGAGCAGAACGCCATCGCCGACGCCGCCCGCCGCGGCTCGAGCGTCGAGGGTTGCGTGGCCTACGTGACCCACTTCCCGTGCATCAACTGCGCGAAGATCCTCGCCGCCTCGGGCCTCTCCGAGATCCGCTACCACGAGGACTACAACAACGACCCGCTGGTCGCCCCCATCCTGGCCGACGCCGGGGTGAAGATCGCCCGGCTCTAGCGGCACGTCCGGGCGGCGGACGGGTCTACCTCATCATGCGCGAACGCCGCACCGTCCGGAAGAACAGGAGCCTCGCGGGCCAGCTGCTGCTGGCGCACCCGGGGATGCGCGACCCGAACTTCCGGCGCGCGGTCATCCTGCTTTCGGCCCACAACGACGAGGGGGCGATGGGCGTCGTGCTCAACCGGCCGCTCGGGAAGCAGCTGGCCGAACTGACCCAGGAATTCGCGCTCGGCCCGCTGGCGGGCGTGCCGCTCTACGCTGGCGGCCCGGTTGAGCCCGGGCAGCTCATCCTGGTCTCGTGGCAGTGGCTGAAGGCCGAGCGCGCCTTCCAACTCCATTTCGGCATCGAGCCGGAGAAGGCCGCCGAAATCATCGGCACCCCGGGCATCGTCATGCGCGGCTTTCTCGGGTACGCCGGCTGGACCAAGGGCCAGCTGGAAAACGAAATGAAGCACGCCACCTGGCTGGCGACCCCCGTCGAGGGCGGGCAGCTGGAACAGGCCGACGGTCCCGCGCTGTGGCGCAACATCCTGGGCGCGCTCGATCCCGAATTGCGCGTGCTCGCGTACGAACCCGACGACCCGACGGTAAACTAACCGGGCCAGCGGTTTAGCCCGCCCGGGCCGGGCGTCGCGCCGGCCGGTGGGAAGTGTCGGATCTTTTGCTTTGACAGGGGTGGCGGCGGCCATCTTCTTTCTTAATTTTTATGAAAGTCGTCTCCTCCATCAAATCCGCCAAGCTGCGTCACCCGGCCTGCCAGGTCGTCCGTCGCAAGGGGCGCATCTACGTCATCAACAAAGTCGAGCCGCGCTACAAGGCGCGCCAAGGCTGAGTCCAACCCACCTTTACCGTGAAGACCGAAGGCCATCCCGCACTCAATAACGTCTGCTTCCTCGACATCGGAACGGGCAAGAAATTCCTCACCAAGTCCACGATGAAGTCCGCCCGCACCGAGAAGATCGACGGCCAGGACTACTACGTGATCGTGCGTGACGTCACCATGGACTCGCATCCCGCCTACACCGGTGAGAAGCGCCTCGTCGACACCGCCGGCCGGGTCGAGAAGTTCACGACGAAGTTCCGCCGCGCCACCAAGGTCAAGTAAGACCCCGGCGTCGCACGCGCATTCCAGCCCTCCCGCCGCGGAGGGCTTTTTTATGTCCTGGCGCACGAGCGAACCACGGCGAGGTCGCCGTGGCTCCAGCAAAAGCCTGGAGCGCGGGCGACCCGCCCGCGAGGGGCCCGGCCCACCCCGGGCCCCGATCCGCGTCATCACCGGCCAAAAATCCTTTCCACCGGCGGTTTCGTGTGTTTCGTCTGTGCTCCACGTTTTCAGCCCGCTCCCCTCATGCGTATCCGCGCCTTTCAAGGTCTGGTCCCCGTCCCGCCGCTCGCGCCCCAGGTGGCGTGCGTGCCCTACGATGTCGTCGACACCGCCGAGGCCGCCGCGCTCGCCGCGGGCCGGCCGCACAGCCTCCTCCATGTCGACCGCGCCGAGATCGATTTGCCCCCGGGGACCGATCCCCACGGCGATGCCGTCTACGCCCGGGCGCGGGAGAATTTCCTCAAGCTGCAGGCCGGCGGCGTGCTGGTCCGCGAGACCGGCCCCTGCCTCTATCTCTACCAGCAGCAGATGGGCGCGCACACCCAGCGCGGCCTCGTCGCCCTGTGCCATGTCGACGATTACGACGCCGGGCTGATCAGGAAGCACGAGAAGACGCGCAAGGACAAGGAGGACGACCGGACGCGGCTGATCGACACCCTCGGCGCCAACACGGGCCCGATCTTCCTCACTTACCGGGACGACGCGGCGGTGACCGCGCTGGTGGACGCCAAGGTCCGCGAGCAGCCGCAGCATGATTTCACCGCTCCCGACGGCATCCGCCACACCGTGTGGCGGATCGAGGGCGGCGCGGACTTCATCGCCGCGTTCGGCCGCGTGCCTGTCACCTACATCGCCGACGGCCACCACCGGGCCGCGAGTGCGGCGCGCGTCGCCCGCCTGCGGCGCAGCCGCAATCCCCGGCACACCGGCGCGGAGGACTACAACTGGTTTCTCAACGTCATCTTTCCCGCCAGCGAGCTCAAGATCCTGCCCTACAACCGCCATGTCTTCACCCTCAACGGCCACCCGCCCGCCGCCTTCCTGGAGAAGGTGAAGGCGGTCTTCGGCCTCGAGCCGGACGCCGCGCCGGCGCCCGCCGCCGGCGGCCGCGTGAGCATGTATCTCGGCGGCCAATGGTATGGCCTGCACTGCCCCGTCGATCCCGCGGCCGACCCGGTGGCCCGGCTCGATGTCAGCGTGCTGCAGGACAAGCTGCTCGCGCCGCTGCTGGGCATCGACGATCCGCGCACGAGCAAGCGCGTGGATTTCATCGGCGGCATCCGCGGGACCGGCGAGCTCGCGAAGCGTGTCGACGCGCAGGGCGGCGTGGCGTTCTCGCTCTTTCCGGTCACGGTGGCGCAGCTCATGGACATTGCCGACGCCGGCCAGATCATGCCGCCCAAGAGCACCTGGTTCGAGCCGAAGCTCCGCTCGGGGCTGTTCATCCACACCTTCGGGTGAACCTCCTGGCGGCGGGACCACCGGTCCAGCGACCAGTCCCGCCGCCTGAACCGTGTGCCTTAAGGGAACAGCCCGCGCTTGGCCTTGGCCTCGGCGACGCGCGAGATGCCGAGCACGAGCGCGGCGGTGCGCCGGCTGCAGCCATATTTCTTCTGCGTCTCGTCGACCGAGGCCTTGGCCTTGGCGAGCATGCGGTAGAGTTTGTCGAACACCTCGCCCTTGGTCCAATAGTAGTTCTGCAGGTTCTGCAGCCACTCGAAGTAGGAGACGATGACGCCGCCCGAGTTGCAGAGCACGTCGGGGATCAGCTCGATGTCGCCCCGGGCGGTCAGGATCTGGTCCGCCTCGTTCGTCGTCGGGCCGTTGGCGCCCTCGGCCAGCACGCGGCACCGGAGCTTGCCCGCGTTCTTCGCGGTGATGACGCGTTCCAGCGCGGCCGGGATCAGGACGGTGCAGGGCAGCTCGAGCAGCTGCTCGTTGGTCACGGCCTCGCCGCCGGGGAAACCCTGCAGCGATCTGTTCTGCGCGGTATAGGCGATGGCCGCCTTGAGGTCGACGCCCTTGGAATTGAAGATGCCGCCGGTGAAATCGGAGATGCCGATGATTTCCGCGCCCCAGTCGTAGAGGGCAAGGGCGGCCTCGCTGCCGACGTTGCCGAAGCCCTGGATGATGACGGTGGTCTTTTCCGGCGGGATGCCGAGGTCCTGCAGGTAGGACTTGACGAACCAGGCGACGCCCTCGCCGGTGGCCTCGCGGCGGCCGAGCGAGCCGCCGAGGGCGATGGGCTTGCCCGTGATGACGCCGGGGTCGAAATGGCCGACATGGTTGGAATAGGTGTCCATCATCCACGCCATGACCTGCTCGTTGGTGCCGACGTCGGGCGCCGGGATGTCGACATTGGGCCCGATGAAGGGGAGGATCTCCTGCATGTAGCGGCGGGAGAGCCGCTCGAGCTCGGTCGGCGACATGTCGCGGGCGTTGACGATCACGCCGCCCTTGGCGCCGCCGTAGGGGAGCCCGACGAGCGAGCATTTCCAGCTCATCCACATCGCGAGGGCGGCGACCTCGCCGAGGGTCACGTCCTGGTGGAAGCGGATGCCGCCCTTGGCCGGGCCGGTCGAGAGGTTGTGCTGGACGCGGTAGCCCTCGAAGATCTCGACCTTGCCGCTGTCCATGCGGACCGGCATCGAGACGATGACGCAGCGCCGAGGGCGCTTGGTGCGTTCCCGGAGGCCGGGTTCCATGCCGAGGATGTCGGCGGCGATGTCGAACTGGTTGCAGGCCTGGGTGAAGACGGGCGAGCTGTAGATGGTGTTGGTGAGAGCCATGGGGTGGGGGCCGGGGTATGGTTTGGCCGCAGCGTGGGCCCTCGGCCGGCGATTGGCAATTGGCTTCGGGCCGGTCGGCTCGAATCGGAAACCGCCACCACTGTTCCGTTGCGGAGTTGCCGAACGCGCCGGGATGGGTAGGGGTGGACGATGCTTTTCAAGCTGCACTCCGATTACCAGCCGACGGGCGACCAGCCCGCGGCGATCAGGACGCTCGTGCAGTCCTTGCAGGCCGGCCACCGCCACCAGACGCTCCTCGGCGTGACGGGCTCGGGCAAGACCTTCACGATGGCCAACGTCATTGCGCAGCTCGACCGGCCGGCGCTCATCATCTCGCACAACAAGACCCTCGCGGCCCAGCTGTATTCCGAATTCAAGGCCTTTTTTCCCGGGAACGCCGTCGAGTACTTCGTCAGCTATTACGACTACTACCAGCCCGAGGCCTACGTGCCGACGAGCGACACCTTCATCGAGAAGGATTCCTCCATCAACGAGGAGCTGGAGCGGCTGCGCATCGCCACCACCAGCTCGCTCGTGAGCCGCCGCGACGTGATCGTGGTCGCGAGCGTGTCGTGCATCTACGGCCTGGGTTCGCCCGAGGACTTCTCGGCCATGCGCATCCCGCTGCGGCGGGGCGGGACGCTGAACCGGAACACGCTGCTCGAGCGGCTGGTGGAGAACCTCTACGAGCGGAACGACTACGAGCTCAAGCGCGGGGCGTTCCGCGTGCGCGGGGATGTCGTCGACGTGATGCCCGCCTACCTGGAGCACGGCCTGCGGGTGGAGTTCTTCGGCGACGAGATCGAGGCACTGACGGAATTCGAGCCCGTGGGCGGCGCGGTGATCCGCCAGACCGACCAGTTCGACCTCTATCCCGCGAACCAGTACGTGACCACCAAGGGCCGGCTCGACGCCGCGATCGGGGGCATCAAGGCGGAGTTGGAGGAGCGCGTGGCCTTCTTCGAGAAGAACCAGCAGTACCTCGAGGCGCAGCGCATCCGGATGCGCACGAACTACGACCTGGAGATGCTGCAGGAGATGGGTTTTTGCAGCGGCATCGAGAACTACTCGCGGCACCTGACCGGCCGGAAAGCCGGCGACCGGCCGTTCTGCCTGATCGATTTCTTCCCGAAGGATTTCCTGCTGATGGTGGACGAGAGCCACGTGACCATCCCGCAGATCGGCGGGATGTACAACGGCGACATCGCGCGCAAGAAGACGCTGGTGAACTTTGGCTTCCGGCTGCCCTCGGCCCTCGACAACCGGCCCCAGAGCTTCGCCGAGTTCCAGTCGATCACCGGCCAGACGGTCTATGTCTCGGCGACCCCCGCGCCGTTTGAACTCGGGCTTTCGTCCGTCGTGGCCGAGCAGGTCATCCGCCCGACCGGCCTGATCGACCCCGAGATCACGCTGCGGCCGACCCAAGGCCAGGTGGAGGACCTGATCGGCGAGGTGCGCCTGGCCGCGGCGCAGGGCGAGCGCGTCCTGGTGACGACCCTGACGAAGCGGCTCTCCGAGGACCTGACCACGTACTTCCGTGAGGCGAAGGTCCGCGTCGAATACCTGCACTCCGACATCGACGCGCTCGAGCGCGTCGAAATCCTGCGCAATCTCCGGCAGGGCAACTTCGACGTGCTCATCGGCATCAATCTCCTGCGCGAGGGGCTCGACCTGCCCGAGGTGGCGCTGGTGGCGATCCTCGACGCGGACAAGGAAGGCTTTCTCCGCAGCGCGACGAGCCTGATGCAGACAGCCGGCCGGGCGGCGCGGCACGAGAAGGGAAGGGTGATTTTCTACGCCGATGTCGTGACCGGTTCCATCCAGCGCACGATGGAGGAGGTCTCGCGCCGCCGGGAGAAGCAGCTGGCCCACAACCTCGCGCACGGCATCACGCCCCGCAGCGTGAAGCGCGGCGTGCAGGCGAGCCTGCATGTCTACGACGGCCGGCAGCGGGACGAGACGCTGGCGGTCGCCGAGGGCGGCGATGATGTGGCTGCGGTCATCGCCGAGTTGGAGGAGGAAATGCAGGAGGCCGCCAACAAGCTGGAGTTCGAGCGCGCCGCGCTGCTGCGCGACCAGATCAATTCCCTGAAATCGGGCGACTATAAGCAGACCGGACGGCCCACCCCGGCCAGGCGGAAACGCCCGCGGGAGTAGGCCCTTGTGTGCGGGGCATATCACCCCGCCGACAAAGCAGCCCGCTCACTCCAGCGGGGCATCGTCCGCGCGGTCCTGCCGGCACTCGTTCATCACGCGGAGCCAGATCTCGCGCAGGTCGAAGAGCCGGGGCAGCGCATATTCGCGGAAGCGGAGGGCGAGGGAGTTGGCGGCGACATCGGGCTGGCTCAGCCGGGCCAGGGTCACGTTCAGCTCGCGGAGCGCCTGCTTGAAGAGGCAGATGGCCAGGGTGTAGTCGCCCATCTCGAGCGCCTGCACGGCCTGCAGGAGCTGCTCGTTGCCGCGGTAGAGGGTGGCATGCAGGGTGATGGCCAGGGCAGCCGGCACGCGGTCCGGCTGGGCCGCGACCCGTTCCCAGTGGGAGATGAGGCTCACGTAGAGGGCGCGGCTGGAGATATAGACGGGATTGCGGTGCAGGGTGTAGGGATCCCAGTCGCCGTCAAAGGCCTCTTCTGCTTCCGCCTCGGCCGGCTCGTCCGCCTCGGCGTTCTCCGTCAACTCCCAACCCAGACGGCGGGCCACCTCGTCGATCCGGTCGGCGGTGTCCGCCAGCTGGTCATAGTGCTTCAGATATTCACGCACGGCGTCCTCCTGCTGGCCAAGGTACTTCATCCAATCCGCCTCGGTCCAGGATAGCTCCCCGCGGTCTTCCCAGTCGTTATCGAACAACCCGTCGGAATCAGAATTGGTCATTTAAGGAAGACGCCTTGCAGCGTCAGTCGCGACTGTGCCCAGACCGGTGCCGCTGGCAAATATATTCACGGGGCCCGGCCTGGGCCGACGGACCTCCGGACGCAACGTTACCGTAAATGGTTTACAGGCAGGTTCCGCGGGTTTTCCAGAGGTTGGTGTTGAGTCCCGGGCGCCGCAGGTTTTTTCTGGGGCATGCCCGATGTGCACCATGCCATGGTTTATTATACCGGCCGGGTGCAGGGCGTCGGCTTTCGCTATCAGTCCATGCAGGTCGCGAAGGGCTACGAGGTGACCGGCTGGGTGCAAAACCTGCCCGACGGCCGCGTGCTGCTGGAGGTCGAGGGCGGGGCCGACGAAGTCCGGGCCTTCCTCGCCGCGGTGCAGGAAAGGTTGGACGGCTATATCCGGAAGACCGAGCTGACGGAAGCCCGGCGCGCGGCGCAATTCCTGGGTTTCGGCATCCGATGAATGCGGCCCCCACCCACGCCTGGGCGGTCGAGCTCGCCGGATTCACCAAGAGCTACCGCACCGGCTGGACCGGCGGTTGGATCCACGCCGTCCGCGGTCTCGCGCTGCGGCTCGCACCGGGGCAGGTGCTCGGCCTGCTCGGTCCCAACGGCTCCGGCAAGAGCACGACGCTCAAGGCGCTGGCCGGCCTGATCGCGCCGACCGCGGGGGAATGCCGGGTCTTCGGCCATCCTGCGGACGGGCACGCCGCCCGGGCGCTGGTGGGTTATCTGCCCGAGGCACCCCAGTTCCCGTCGCATCTGACCGGCCGGGGCTTTCTCGAATATTGCGCCGGGCTCAGCTCCCTTGCCTCCGCCGAAACGACCCGGCGGGTGGGCGCCGTCCTGGAATGGAGCGGACTGGCGCCGGCGGCCGGGCTGAGGGTCGGGACCTACTCCAAGGGCATGAGCCAGCGGCTCGGGCTGGCGCAGGCGGTCCTGCACGATCCGCCGCTGGTGCTGCTCGACGAGCCGGCGAGCGGACTCGATCCCGCGGGCCGGCTGGCGCTGGGCGGGCTGATCCGCGATCTCGCGGCCCGCGGGCGGACCGTCATTTTCAGTTCGCACCTGCTGACCCAGGCCGGGGAGCTGTGCGACCGGCTCGCCCTGCTCGGCGGGGGCCGGCTGCTGGCCGAGGGGACACCGGCGGGTTTGCTCGGCGCGGACCGGACGGTGGTTCCGGCCCCGTCGCCCTTGGAGCAGCTTTACCTGGAAAAACTGCGCTCCCATGGATGATCCCCGCCACGACGGTGCGGCGGCCTCCCTGCGCCGCCTCCGGCTCATCGCCCGGCATACGCTGGGCGAGGCGGTGCATCTGCGCCTGACCCTGCTGCTAGGCCTGGCGGGCGCCGGGCTGGTCGGCGCCGCGCTCGGGTTGCGCGACTTCAACTTCGGCGGCGCCGAGCTGAAATTCCTCGGCGACTTCGGCCTCGGCGTGCTCGGTTTTTTCGGCATGCTGCTGGCGGCGCTCACCATGGCGCAGCTGTTCTTCCGGGACCTCGAGGGCCGCGCAGCCTGCTTTGCGCTGGCGCGGCCGGTGCGCCGCTGGGAGTATGTCGCCGGAAAATTCGCGGGTGTGGCCGGTGTGCTCGCGATCTTCACGGCGACCCTCGGCCTGCTGCTCGCCGGCCTGCTGGCCGGCCGCGCGGCGCAGCTCGGGCTGCCGCCGCCGGACCTGCGTCTCCTGCTCGGCGCCTGCGGGGTGCTGTGGTTGAAGAGCACGCTGGTGGCGGCCATGACGCTGCTGGTCTGCAGCTACGCCGGCTCGGCGCTGTTCGCCAGTGGGGTGGGACTGATGCTGACGCTGGTGGCGCATCTGCGCCCGCTCGCCCACGACGGCGGCATGGGCTGGCTCCGGGTCTGGCCCAACCTGGCCCTCTTTGACGGCGAGTCGCTGCTGAACGCGGGGCAGCCGGTCTCCGCCGCGTGGCTGCTCGGGCTGACCGGGTATGGCGCGGCCTATGTGCTGCTCTTTGGGACGGTCGCGGCGCTGGCCTTCAGGCACCGTGAACTCTAGGCGGTTCATGACGGGTCTGTCGCTCGCGGCCTTGTTCGCCGGCGGCGTCTGCCTGCAGCCGCTCGGAAATCACCTGCAGGCGCTGGCCGCAACCCCCGCCGGCTGGCACGCCGGGCGGCTCGACGCTTTGGCCGGGAGCGGCGGCCTGCTGGCGGCGTTGGGCGGCATGCGTCCGGCGCTGGCGGGATGTTTCTGGCTGCAGGCCGACCTGGCTTGGGAAAAACAGGATCCCGCGGCGACCGCGGCCCTGCTCCAGCTGACCGTGGCGGCGGATGATCGTCCCCTTTATTTCTGGCTGAACGGGGCCCGGATGCTCGCCTACGATCTGCCGGCGTGGGAACCGTTGGCGGTGCGGCGGCAGCGGACCGACGCCCACTCCCGGCTGGCGCTGGCATTTCTGGAACAAGGCCTGCGCTGGCACGGCCCGGATGCCGCGCTCTGGGTCGAGATGGCCAACATCCATCTCCGGCGCACGGGAGACATTGAAAGCGCGGCGCGCTGTTACCGCCTCGCGGCGGAGGCGCCGCACGCGCCCTACTATGCGGCCCGCATCCATGCGGAACTGCTGCGCGCCCTGGGGCGAAACCGCGAGGCGTGTGATTGGCTGCAGCGGCAGCTGCCCAAATTGCCGGCAGATGATCCCGCCGCCTGCCGCGACGTGGTGCTGGCGCGGATCCGTTCGCTGGAGCGTGAGCTGGCGGCGCAGTAGGCGCGTGCTCTCCGCCAACCGGGGCCGTCCTCACACCGGCACGATGCAGTCGGGGCCCTCTTGGCGGACGCTGTTGACGCGGGGATCGACACGGCAACCGGTCATCACATCTGCGGGCAGGGGCCGGCACAACCGGGCCAGCAGGGCGGGGTCGAGCGGCTGGTCGCCGAGCCAGGCCGGACCGCTGTTCGGTCCCAGCATGACCGGCAGGCGGTCATGGATCGGCTGCAGCAGGGCGTTGGCCGTGGTGGTGACGATGCAGAAGGCGGCGGGGGTGTCGTCCCGGGCCGGCTCCCAGATGCCGGCGAAGAAGAAAGGCCGGCGGTCGCTCAGGGTGAAGTAATGGGGCAGCCGCTCCGCGCCTTTTTTTTCCCATTCATAAAAACCATCGGCAGGCACGAGGCAGCGCCGGTGTCGCGCGCCTTCGCGAAAGGCCGGCTTGGCCAGCAGGGTCTCCGCCCGGGCATTGGCGAGGATCATCGGCTTGCCGGCGGGCGGACGCGGCGGGAGGACAAACCCGAAGCGCATCGTCTCCAGCGTCAGCGCCGGCCGCCGCGTGATGACGGGCATGGGGTTCGTCAGCGCGACATTGTAGCGCGGCTGCCAGCCGGCCACGGCGGATTCGTCCAGCTGTTCCGCAAGCGCGGCGTAGAAACTTTCGACCACCGCCAGGCTCTTGAGCGTGTACCGGTAGCACATCGTCACACCGCCGGGGTCAGCCAGCGCGCCAGGCAGTTGCGCAGGGCGTCGGAGCGGATGGGCTTGGTGACAAACTCGTCCATCCCCGCGGCGAGGCAGGCGGCACGGTCCTCCGCGCGGGCATTGGCGGTCAGGGCGACGATCGGCACCGGCCGGCCGGCCAGCCAGGCGCGGGCGCGACGCGTGGTCTCGAACCCGTCGATGCCGGGCAGCTGGCAGTCCATGAACACGAGGTCCCAATCGCCCTGTTTCAGCACGTCCAGCGCGGTGAGGCCGTCCTCGACCACGTGGCAGTCGAGGCCCACGCGCTCGAGCATGAGCTTGATGACGCGCTGGTTCACCGGGTCGTCCTCGACCACCAGGATGCGGCCATGGAAATGGAGCGGGTGGGATGCGCCGAGGGCCCGGGACGCGGGTGCAGCCTGGTCGGCGGCCAGCGGCAGGTCCATCGTGAGGGAAAACACCGAACCCTGGCCGGGCTGGCTCTTGACGGTGATTTTTCCGCCCATGTAGTGCATGAGCCGCTGGGAGATGGCCAGGCCGAGGCCCGACCCGCCGTAGCGCCGGCTCATCGAGCTGTCCGCCTGCATGAAGGGCTGGAACAGGCCGGACTGCGTGGCCGCGCTCATGCCGATGCCGGTGTCGCTGACCGCGACGGCCAGATGGAGGACGGTCGGGGCCGGCAGGGAGGCGGTCAGCCGCAGCTTGATTTCGCCGCGCTCGGAAAACTTGATGGCGTTGCCCACGAGATTGAGCAGCACCTGGCGCAGGCGGGTGGGGTCGCCCAGCACCTTGGTGCCGGCGGCGGGGTCCGAGACGGCGGTCAGGGCGAGCGACTTGGCGGTGGCGCTGGGCCGCAGGAGGCCGGCGACCTCCTCCGCCAGGACGGCGGGCACGAAGGGGATGTGCTCGAATTCCAGGCGGCCGGTCTCGATCTTGGAGAAATCCAGGATGTCGTTCAGGATGCGCAGGAGCGAGTCGGCCGAGTTGGCGGCGGTGTCCACCTGCTCGCGCTGCGCGGCGTTGAGCGCGGTGCTCTTGAGCAGGTCCAGCATGCCGAGCACGCCGTTCATCGGCGTGCGGATCTCATGGCTCATCATGGCGAGGAAATCGCTCTTGGCCAGGCTGGCGGCCTCGGCGCTTTCCTTGGCGGTGCGGAGCTCGGCCTCGATCTGCCGGCGCCGCTTGATCTCGTCCGTCAGGCCGCGGTTGAAGGCCTCGGCCTGGAGCTTTTTTTCCTGCAGCTCGCCGACCAGCACCGCGTAGTCGAAGCCCAGGCGCAGCGAGTCGCTCAGGCTGCGGCGGAAACTGCGGGCCATCGTCATCAGGAACACGAGATAGAGCGTGGCCAGCACACCCATCACGGTCAGCACCACCTCCGCGCCGGTGAAGAACCGCAGCACCAGCGGCAGCAGCGCGAGCAGCTGGAAGGACCAGCAGGCGGCCAGCACCGGGCCGAGCGAGCGCGTGGCCCCGGCGGTGATGCCGGCGAGCACCAGGATGAGCAGGGAACGCTCCGTCTGGTCCATGATCGGGAAAAAGGCCCAGCCGGCGTAGCCCCACCCGGCGGCGGTCAGCAGGGCGCCGAGCACGAACCAGCGTTCCCACGCGGCGGTGGAATCCTTGGTGCTGGCGCGACGGTACCAGGCGACGTTGAGCAGCCGGATCGTCGTCAGGATGCCCAAGCCCAGCAGCCAGAGCCAGGGATGGACGGATGCGTGGGCGCGGGACATGACCCACGCGAGCCCGGCTCCCACCAGCAGGGTGGCCAGCAGCCCGGCGGGCAGGTCATTGTAGCCCAGACGCAGCAGCTCGGCCCGTACCCGGGGGGCGGTGTCCGAACCGGCGGTCGGAGGACTCGGTTGCATGCAGTGAGTTATGCGGCGCCGGCATTTAACGAAAAGCTTTATCCAGCCTAAGTTCAGGTGGGGCGGCCGCGGCGCGGGCCGGCTGGCATCCTTC